>Ga0257126_1001149_pt1 | contig 19555 bp, 23 predicted proteins | sample SI060_120mmetaG_FD_190151 | JGI IMG/M metagenome (GOLD analysis project Ga0257126, IMG submission 190151) | Marine microbial communities from Saanich Inlet, British Columbia, Canada - SI060_120m | ecosystem: Environmental > Aquatic > Marine > Inlet | place: Canada: British Columbia | collected... | reverse complement strand
GTCATATTATGATGCTGAGAGAAGCAGCAAGCACTTGCGATTATCTTATCTGTGGTCTACAAATTGATCCATCGAATGACAGAGCAGGCAAGAACAAACCACTGCAAAGCATTGTAGAAAGATATACACAACTATCCGCAGTGCAATATGTTGATGAGATAATTCCATACGAATGGGAACATGACCTAGAAGACATTCTTCAGTCATATCCTATCAACGTTCGTATCTTGGGAGAAGAGTATAGAGATAGGCAGTTCACTGGTAAATCGTTTTGCGAAACCAATGGTATTGAACTATACTACAATAAACGCAAGCATAGGTTTTCATCATCAGAACTCAGAGACAGAGTTGACAGTAAAGAATATTTAACGGAATTTCCGAAGGCTAGATTATGAACATCGATGACATTCATGTTGAGTGGGAACAAGACACTGATATGGACCCAGCGAATCTGACAAACGAAGCGAGAAAGATTCCAAAGCTACACGCCAAGTACTACAGGTACTATACGTTTGAGCATAGTGTGAAGCGTAAGTTAGAAGCAGACTTGAAGCGTCTTAGTGTTCTCAGAACAGAATGGTATGATGGTTCAATGGCAGAAGAAGACCTGAAAGAACTGGGTTGGGAACCAAATCTCAAGCGCATTCCTAAGGGCTATGCTAAAGATGCTTTGAACGGCGACTCTCTTATTATCAAAGTGAAGCTAAAGATTGGTGAGGCTGCTGAGAAAGTTGACCTGTTAGAGAACATAATCAAGAGTATAAATAATCGTGGATTTCTCGTCAAGTCTATGATTGATTTTGAACGGTTCCGAACGGGTGCTATGTAGTGTGGCGAGTATGGAAGTATGCTATAGGGTCATTCAGTGACGATAAGACTGAGCCTTATGACAATCGGGTTGCTCTTATAAGAACATTCTGGATTCTAACTCACCTTACCACCTGTTTCTTTATTATAATAGGTAATGGTAGGGTCTTAGGATTTTGGTAGATATAGTCAGAATAGAAAAAGTAAACGAGGTCTTCCTTCGTATTGATGCTGAAGCATCTATCATCATGGAACTCAGTGATTATTTCACGTTTGATGTTCCAGGTGCAAAGTTTAGCCCTCAATACAAAGCAAAGTTTTGGGATGGCAAGATACGTCTGCTTAATAACATGACTCGTTTACTCTATGCTGGTTTGTTGCCTTATGTGGTATCGTTCTGTGAAGATAGAAACTATAAGTGTATCGTATCAGATGACTTCAAACCATTAGGTAAGTATGGTAAAGAGTCTGGTTACGCTTTATCAAAACTACTCAAAGTACCATACGAACTTCGTGACTATCAGAATGATGCTTTTGTAGAGTGTCTCAACTCAGAGCGTAAACTTCTACTATCGCCTACAGGTAGTGGTAAATCGTTCATCATCTATTTGCTTACACGATGGCACCTAGCACGAAACGAAAGAGTGCTAATCGTCGTACCGACAACATCTCTTGTCCATCAAATGGCGTCAGATTTCGTTGAATATAACAACGGCAAATCAATGGACATTCATAAGATTATGGCTGGTGCTGAGAAAGATATAGATAGTAGTGTAGTGATTACAACTTGGCAGTCAATATACAAACTAAAGAAGCCGTGGTTCAAACCATTTGATGTTGTCGTCGGTGATGAAGCACATCTGTTCAAAGCAAAGTCTCTCACTAACATTCTTTCTAAAATGGACGATTGCAGATATCGCTATGGATTTACTGGTACGCTTGATGGATCACAGACACATAAGCTAGTATTAGAAGGTCTGTTTGGTACCGTCAAACGAGTCGTAAGCACAACGGAGTTGATGGAGAAAGATGTTCTAGCAAATCTAGAGATTAAGGGTGTTGTGTTAGAGTATCCTGAAGCTACACGAAAGTTAATGCGTAACAAGACATACCAAGAAGAGATTGATTTTATCGTTAGAAATGAAGCGAGAAACAAGTTCATTCGCAATCTTGCTTGGAGTCTCAAGGGTAATACTTTGATACTCTTTCAGTTCGTTGAGAAGCATGGTAAGCTATTACACCCACTTCTTCAGTCAGATGATAGAGAAGTACATTTTGTATACGGAGGGGTAGATTCGAATGAGAGAGAAAATATTAGAAAACTCGTTGAAGACTCTAGCGATGCTATTATCCTTGCCAGTTATGGTACTTATTCTACTGGTATCAATATACGCAATCTTCATAATATTGTTTTTGCGTCTCCTTCAAAGTCTAGGATTCGTAATCTTCAATCTATCGGCAGAGGACTTAGAACGCATGAGAGCAAAGAAAAAGCCACCCTATACGATATTGTAGATGACCTCTCACATAAAAAGAAAAGAAACTTTGCACTGAAACACTTCATGGAGAGAGTAGATACATATTCAAAAGAGGGTTTCAATTTAAAGCTATATAACGTAGATATAAAGGGATAGCCATGCTACACGTTTTCAAGTTAATAAGTGGTGAAGATATCTTCGCATGGATAAGAGATGAGAACGAAACAGGGTACCTCGTTGAAGACCCCTGTACAGTTCTTTTCAATCCAACCAGTGGTATTCTTCTAAAGCATTGGATGAGCCTGACTGAAGATAGTGTTACATATCTGCCTAAATCAAATATACTTTCTGATTTGGGTAAGGCAAATGAACTTGCTGAATACTACTATCATACATATATGTATGAAGCAAAGAAGGTAAATGCTGATGCTCTTGAGTCTTACCATCAAAGTGTAAAAGAAGAAGATTCAAATACGGATGATTTCTTCAATCATATGGTACCACCAAACAGAAACAACTATAACTAATCTAATGTTTCATTGGAGCATAAATGCTATTATACAGCGTTTGAAAAAAATGTCAATCCTTTTTTGATATTTTTATTGCTTTATTTGGGTTGACTTTCGTCGTGTTTTATACTATATTATGTGTAACGATTACAAAAGCGAGATAACACAATGGCTAAGGCAAAGAACAACTATATTGATAACAAGAAGTTTTTTGAGGTGATGGTCGAATATCGCCAGAAGAGAATAGATGCTGAAGAGTCTGGTGACGATCCGCCCATCATCCCAGATTACCTTGGGCGCTGTATGATGGATATCTCAACGAGACTCTCATACAAGCCAAACTTCATCAATTACCCATTCCGTGAAGAGATGGTTGCTGATGGTATTGAGAATGCTATTAGAGCGCTCAACAACTTTGACCCAGAAAAGTCAGCAAATCCCTTTGCGTATTTCACTCAAATCATCTACTATGCATTTCTTCGTAGGATTGCAAAAGAGAAGAAGCTGCTGTATACAAAGCAGAAGATGTATACATCTATGGCAGTGATGGGTGAACTGTATGATGATGCTTCTGGCACAGACCTATCTAACAGTCAGAGTTCATATGCTACTGATTATATGAATGACTTTGTTGATGAATATGAAAAGAATTTAGAGAAGAAGAAGGTGCCCAAAGTAAAGAAGAGAAGTGGTGTTGAGTTGTTCTATGACGAAGATGAGGAAGAAGAATGAAGATTGCTATCGTAACTGATACTCACTTTGGAGTTAGAAATGATAATCGCATCCTTGCTACTCATATTAATTCTTTTTTTGACGAGCAGTTCATTCCGTACCTTGATACTATGGGGATTACTAGTGTTATTCATCTTGGTGATGTGTGTGACCGTCGAAAGTATATTAATTTCGTCACTAGTTCCCAGCTAGAAGAGCATCTAATCAGACCTCTTCACAATCGTGGTATTAACACTGATATGATTATTGGCAATCATGATTGTTTCTATAAGAACACTAATGAGATTAACAGTATGAGGCAGTTGTACGGGCATTCGTTCTATAACTTCAACTGCTACTGGGAGATGCCTGTAGAGAGAGACTATGATGGGTTGAAGGTGCTTCTCGTACCTTGGATTTGTGATGATAACTATGAAGTAACAATGAAAGCGATTGAGGAGACTGATGCTCAGATTCTTATGGGACATTTTGAGATACAAGGATTTGAAATGTATCGAGGTGCGATTAACCATCACGGACTTAGTAAAGATATTTTTAGTAAGTTTGATATGGTACTGTCTGGTCATTTTCATCATAAGTCTACCCACAGTAATATCTCATATCTAGGCTCTCCATATCAAATGACTTGGAGCGACTACAATGACCCTCGTGGTTTTCATGTGCTAGACACTGAAACACGAGAGTTAGAGTTTGTTGAGAACCCTCGTAACATCTTTCACAAGCTATGGTATGATGATACTGATATGTCCGTCAATGACATTACAGACTTGAAGTTCGAAAAAGGGTTGACAGATAGCTATGTTAAGGTTATAGTAAAGAATAAGTCGAACCCATACTTGTTCGACTTGTGGATGAGCAAACTAATCGACATGGGCTGTGCTGATATTAAGACTGTCGAAGACCATCTAAATCTTGATGTTGTTGATGAAGACAACCTGATTGACGAGGCTGAAGACACTCTGACTATCCTGCACAAATATGTTGATGGTCTAGACATTCGTAATAACAAAGATAGAGTTGACAATACTGTGAAGTCATTGTATCAGGAGGCAATGAATCTGTGATTGAATTTAAGACCATACGTTATAAAAACATTCTATCAACTGGGAATGCTTTCACTGAAATCTCGCTCAATGATCAGAAAACCACTCTGATTGTTGGCGAGAATGGTGCTGGTAAATCTACTGTTCTAGATGCGCTATCGTTTGCTCTATATGGTAAACCATTTCGTCGTATCAACAAGCCTCAGTTAATGAACAGTATCAATCAGAAAGACCTGCTCGTTGAGTTGGATTTTCGTATTGGTCGTGATGAGTATAGCATTCGTCGTGGTGTCAAGCCTAATATCTTTGAAGTATATAAGAATGATAATCTTCTCAACCAAGATGGTGCTAACAGAGATTATCAGACACACCTTGAGCAGAACGTTCTGAAGCTAAACTTCAAATCGTTTGGTCAGATTGTTGTGTTGGGTAGCAGCACTTTCGTTCCTTTCATGCAGCTACCAGCAGCACATCGTCGAGAGATTATTGAAGACCTTCTTGACATTCAAATCTTTACCAAGATGAACGTTCTGCTCAAGGAGCGTATCACACAAAATAAGACTGACTTGCAGGATATCAAATATCAGATTGACCTGACTACAGACCGTATTGCTTCTGCTAATAAGCACAATGATTCTATTTTGAAAATGAAACGGGCTGATGCTGAGAAGACTCAATCTCGTATTCAAGAGTTGACTGAAGATAATGATGTACTCCTTGAACAAGTAAAAGAGATGGAGTTTTTGATTGGTGAACTGAAGAAGTCTATTGGTGATGAGAAGGCTGTCAATAAGAAGCATATGGAACTCGTTCGCCTCGATAAGAACCTTCGTTCTAAGATCAAAGAGATTGCAAAGGAACTACAGTTCTATAAGGACCACGATGACTGCCCTGTATGTAAGCAGAGCATAGAAGATGATCACAAAGCAAATATTGTTTCTGAAAAAATCATCAAGCAAGACGATATTGAAAAGGGTCTTGAGAAGATGGAAACAGAGATTGAACTTGTAGAGACTCGTAAGACTGAGATTAGTGAGGTTCACAATCGTATCAATCAACATGGTTTTGATATGAGTGCTAAGAACGCTACATATGCTTCTAACCAGCGTAATGTTCTATCACTACAAGCTGAGTTGGAAGATACTCAAAAGCAAGCAGAGTCTATTGATAACAGCACGATTGAAGCACTGCATACTGAACTTGAAGGCTTCAATAATGACCATCGTGACCTCACGATTGACCGTGAAACGATGGGTGTCGTTGCTAACCTACTCAAAGATGGTGGCATCAAGACACAAATCATTCGTCAATATGTGCCTATCATCAACAAGCTAATCAACAAGTATCTTGCTGAGATGGACTTCTTCGTTCAGTTTGAACTTGATGAGCAGTTCAATGAGACCATTCGCTCACGCTTTCGTGATGAGTTCTCGTATGAATCCTTCTCTGAAGGCGAGAAGATGCGTATTGATTTGGCTCTGCTGTTCACATGGCGAGCAGTCTCAAAGCTACGAAACTCTGTCTCAACCAATCTGTTGATTATGGATGAGGTGTTTGATGGCTCTCTTGACGCTAATGGCACAGAAGAGTTCATGAAGATTTTGACTGATATCACTGGTGACTCGAATGTGTTCGTTATCAGCCACAAGACTGATCAGTTGATTGACAAATTCGAGAACACTCTTCGTTTTGAGAAAGTAAAGAACTTCTCTAGGATTGCAGCATAATGGGTAAGAGAAGTTCATTTGAGAGGGTAGAGAGAGATTTCTATCCTACTCCACTTGGTGCTGTTATGCCATTAATGCCGCATCTTCCGAAGAGTTTTACCTTCGCAGAACCCTGTGCTGGCGATGCAAGACTGGCACTTCATTTGGACTATCTATCAGAGTTTGAGGCTCTTCCAACAATGCTATCTGACATTGAACCACAAGATAGTGGTGTTGAACAGATGGATGCCTTTGACTTTATTGTTCCTCCCAACACAGATTTTATCATAACGAACCCACCTTGGAATCGAACGATACTTCACCCGTTGATAGAGCATCTATCTAATATGGCACCGACGTGGTTGCTATTTGATGCTGACTGGATGCACACAAAGCAGTCTGCGCCCTTTATGGACAGACTACATAAGATTGTGAGTGTAGGTAGAGTCAAGTGGATTGAAGACAGTAAGTCAACAGGTAAAGACAACTGCTGCTGGTATCTGTTTGATGCGAAGCATGATGGAGAGACGAAGTTTTATGGAAGAAAGGCTTGACATCCCTCTGAATATGAGATATACTGTCTATTCACTTTGGAGATATGCATGAACTTCTATACAAACGTTTCTCGTTACGGTCAGAACCTTCTATATCGTGGGTATCGTAATGGGTCGCCCATTCAGCAGAAGATTAAATTTCAGCCCACACTCTATGCTCAATCTCAGAACGAGACCGACTGGAAAGCCCTTGATGGCGTCAACGTAGAACCCATGAAGTTCGACTCTATGCGTGAAGCAAAGCAGTTCATGGAGATGTACGCTGGCGTCAACGGCTTCAACGTCTATGGCAACACAAAATATATCAGTCAGTTCATTCAAGAACGCTGGCCTGATGAAGTCGAGTTTGATCCGAACCTTGTCAACATTGTGAATATTGATATTGAGGTTGCATCTGACGAGGGCTTTCCAGAGCCAGACCAAGCAAATCACCCAGTAATCTCTATCGCTCTCAAGTCTAACAAAGACGACAACTACTATGTCTGGGGTCTTGATGAGTATGATACTTCGAAGTCAATCGTCTCTAACGTTCAGTATATGCACTGCCGTGATGAGAAAGAACTGCTTGAGAAGTTTCTGCTGTTTTGGTCTAAGCTGAAGCCTGATGTTGTCACTGGTTGGAACGTTCGCTTCTTCGACGTACCATACATCATCAATCGTATGCATCGTGTGATTGGCGAAAAGCTGACAAAGAAAATGTCTCCGTGGGAAATGGTTGAGCAGAAGTCTGTTCGCTACAAGATGAAAGAGATGAATACCTATGAGATGACTGGTATTTCTCAGCTAGACTATCTGGATTTGTTTCAGAAGTTTGGTTACTCATATGGCGCTCAAGCATCCTATCGACTAGACCACATTGCTTATGTTGTACTTGGTGAGCGTAAGTTGTCATATGAAGAGTTTGGCAATCTATACACGCTCTACAAAGAGGACCATCAGAAGTTCATTGACTACAATATCAAAGACGTTCAACTCGTAGACCGTCTTGAAGACAAGATGGGTCTAATCGTACTTGCGATGACGATTGCTTACAAAGCTGGCGTCAATTACAATGATACATTCGGCACAACTGGCATCTGGGATACGATCATCTATCGCAATCTCTGTCAGAAGAAGATTGCTATTCTACCCAATGAGCAGAAGATGAAGAGCGACTATCCTGGTGGCTATGTGAAAGACCCACAGGTGGGTATGCATGATTGGGTATGCTCATTTGACTTGAACTCTCTGTATCCTAATCTCATTGTTCAATACAATATGTCGCCTGAGACAATTGTTGAAGATGATAGAAACTTAAATGCTTCTGTCAGCAAATGTCTGTCTGGTGAAGTCGTAAATGATACTGACTATGCTATGGCTGCTAATGGCACATACTTTCGTACAGACCGTCGTGGTGTTCTACCTTCTATCGTTACAGCATACTACTCTGAGCGTGTCAACGTAAAGAACAAGATGATTGAAGCACAGAAGAAACTAGAGAAATCTGGTAAGTCGTATGAGGTTGAACGAGATATCAATCGCTATGAGAACCAGCAGATGGCTATTAAGATTCTACTGAACTCACTCTATGGTGCGTTGGGTAATCAATACTTCCGCTACTTTGATATGCGGATTGCTGAAGGTATCACACTCTCTGGACAGCTATCTGTTCTAAGCGCTGAGAAGTCTATCAATCAATATCTCAATAATGTTTTGAAAACAGATAAAGATTATGTGATTGCTATTGACACTGATTCTGTCTATCTAGATATGAAAGATTTGGTGGATAAGACTTATCCGAATAAGAGTAAAGAAGACACTGTAAAATATCTTGATAAGGTCTGCTCTCAAGCGATTGAACCTGTGATTACAAAATCATTTGACAATCTCTACAAGCAGATGGGTGGCTATGAAAATCGTATGGTCATGGGTCGAGAAGCGATTGCTGATCGTGGTGTGTGGACTGCTAAGAAGCGCTACATACTGAACGTTCATAACAACGAAGGCGTCCAGTATGCTGAACCCAAGATGAAGATTATGGGGATTGAAGCTATCAAGTCTTCAACTCCTCAGATTTGCCGTGACCGTTTCAAAGAAGCATTCGAGTTGATTATGTCTGGCACTAACAAAGACATTCAGACCTTCATCGCTGACTTTCGTAAAGAGTTCTCAAGTCAAAACCCAGAAGACATTGCGTTTCCTCGTGGTGTGAGCGATATAAAAAAGAATGCTGACCCAAAGGCTATATATGGTAAGGGTACGCCCATTCACGTTCGAGGCTCTCTGCTATACAATCATCTATTGAAGCAGCATCGTCTGAACAATCGTCTTGGTGAAATCAAGAACGGCGAGAAGATTAAGTTCATCTATCTGAAGATGCCTAATCCCATTCGTGAAAATGTCATCTCGTTTCCAGATATTTTACCAAAAGAGTTTGACTTGCACCGTTTTATCAACTATGATATGCAGTATGATAAGACGTTTGTTGAACCGATTCGTTTGATACTTGATGCTGTCGGATGGACAGTTGAAGAGCAATCGACGCTTGAAAGTTTTTTCTAAAAACCTCTTGACACACATTGAATAATGTGCTATAAATAAGAAGTTAAATAACTACTGAAACATGAAACACCATCATGTTGGTTATTATAAAAAAAGAACACCACTTTTAAAGGATATAAAAAATGACAGAAACTATAGCTAATTATAAGATTGAATTTAAACCAGCAGAACTTGTTGATGGTGGCGCATCAATCGCAAATATTCTTAAAAAAACTTATGAATATCTTTACAAGACTATGTGGCAAGCAACAGAAGATAATTTTTTTGGTGATGCTTTGCCTAAAACTTTAAAATTTGTAGGATTTAAAGTAATCCGTCTTGATAAAAAATTTAGTCAAGAGGCTCGTATTGAGGGTGTTAATAGCGAATACGATAATATATTAAAATCAATTAAAAAATTATTTAAAGCAAAATATGTTCCTGCTTGCATTTTAGAGTATGGACAAGAAAAAATTTGGTTGACTGGACATACAAGAGGTTCAATTTTCAAGGATTTGGGAATTGAATACATGGTTGTCGCCGTCTATCATTTAAAAGACGGTCATAAAGGTGAATTTGCTAAAACAGAGGCCATATTAGAAGCAGGACAAATATTTCAGATAACAGAAAGTGCTGCTCCTCCTTCTAAAGCAGATGTTGAACATGCTCTAAAAAGACTTTTAGAGGTAAATGAAACGTCTAAAGGAGCATATGGTATTGAAAATGATGTAGTAGCAATCCTTGACAAAGCTATTCAATTATCAGGTTCAGCGTTTAAGCCAAATACAATACAAAGAATGGCATATAGTGTATATAATACAGCCAATCCTGGTGAAAAAATTGCCGCATGGAGCGAAAATAAAGGATCAGAGTTTAATCCTAAAAATTATAGACTCTTATACAAACTAATTGATATTCCTGGTAAGGTATATTATTTAATTACGGTTTCTAAGAAAGCCTCTTTAGTTTGGCGTAATGCTATAAATTTATCGAATAAACATCCTGACGCTGAAATACGAATTGTGGCTCATACAGGAACCTTGACTATTAACAGCGCTAATGACTACGAAAGAGTTTATAACAACGCTCTAAGGACTTTTCATACAGATTATGATTTGTATGAATCAAATTTAAATGCGTTTATTGAGAGAATGGAGCCTAAAAATCGAGGACATAATATAAAATTATACGGCGCTTATCCTGCAATATCATCAAAACACGATATGAATTCAATCTTCAGATTTAGTTCAACTGAAAGAAAATTCTATCAAAAAGACAGGACTTCATCGTATGAAATTTTCATAGATGATGATTCTTCTGATTCTTCATGTGATAGTGGTTTTATTGCAAATTGGATAAATCAAGCCGCATAAAGCACTTGACACACTCCTTTCCGTGTGCTATTATTAGACACAATCAGAAAAAGGAAATAGAACATGAACCTTGTTAATGAAGTAGTGATTGAAAATCTTCGTGAGAACACCAAGCGTCTCCTTGATGTTTATAAAGATTTCGGTTTGAACAAGACTTCTAAAAATATTTCGGAGGATATCTCTGGTCTTCTTGAGACCGCAATTGAACAGAATATTAAGGGCGCAAGCGCTCCCAAGGTAGATAGCGAGCCTGATATTTGGTACAATGAAAAGGCGGTTGAAATCAAGACCTCTTCTGGCACTAACTGGCGTGGTGGTACTTTTTCGAAACGTCCCGGTTACTACATCTTCGTGACGTATGAACTTGATGAGACTAACACTCCCTCTTTCTATATCGCTGGTATTGACCTCAAGGAAGAAGATTGGAAGGCAAGTTCTTCAGAGAACTACTATGCAACTGCTTACGGTAAAAAGGAACTTTACCTCAACAAAGATAAGGTGACTACCTATGCTGGTAGCATGTCGGCAAAGGAAGGTAAGCGGTTGACCATCAAGGTAAACTATTCATAACATGAGAAATAAGACAGGCACCATAAAAGTAAAGTATGAAGTAAGAGAGCTTGATAAAGTGGGCGCTGTTTCTTTTGTGGAACAGCACCATTACTCTCCTGTCATGCCTGCAATCACAAAGCACTATCTAGGTTTTTATCTAGATAGTGCTTTGGTAGGTGTGTTGACTCTTGGATGGGGAACAAGACCTCGTGATACATTCAAGAAGATGTTTCCAGGATTTAAAGATGAAGTGAATAAGAAAACTGAGGATGGAAAGTATATACATCCGATTTCTAATTATTATTTAGAAATTGGTAAAATGTGTATGACAGATGACATGCCCAGAAATTCAGAATCACAAATGATGTCAGCTACAATTCGTTGGTTAAAAGATAATCATCCGAAGTGTCTTTTTCTATACACGATGGCAGACGGCATCATGGGCAAATGTGGTTATGTATATCAAGCATCTAACTTTTACTATGGCAACAAATATTTTACTGATGTTTATCTCATGGAAAACGGTGAAAAACTACACCCCAGAACATCAAAAGAGTTGTGTAAAGAGAATGCTTTGTTCTTAAAAGAAAAGAATGATGGCAGATGGGATAAACTCAAACGACCAGAACAAGTGTTTTGGCTAACGTCCGATTTCATGCAAAAGAAAGGTATTAAACGTATTTCTGGCTATATGTTTCGATACATCTATCCTCTCAATAAGACTGCCAAAAAATATTTAAAACCTATGCCAGATTCGAAAGAAGACGCTGGTATAGGTAAGACAACTTTCGATTGGTTCAACCAATCTTACCCCAAAGACGTTGATCTAATTTGGTATGACATAACCGATAGAAAAAATAAGAAAAAAATACCTATGCCTGATTTCAATTTAGAAGTTGAAAACATGAAATACAATAAGAATAAGAAAGTAGCACTTGAAAATTTTTTCTAATTGGAGATGATGATGACAGTAAAAGAAAGTGGAGACTACGACAACTATATGAAAGAAATGTCTGATAGTGCTGAGTCAAAGGAATCAACGCTTGAAGACTTTATTGGTGATATTCCAGACGTTGAATCTTCGCATCCAAACTATTGGAGAAGGCACTGGCAAGGAATGCCAGAGTTTGAGAATAAAGATAATAAAGACGGCAAGTTCAAAACCATATATGTTAATTTCAGAAACGAGGAAGACTACAATGAATTTTGTGAGTTGATTGGTCAATATCCATCAGTCAAATCTAAAAACAATCCAGTAATTTGGCATCCAAAACTAGACAAAACGGCAAACTCTCTACTACGTTGGATAGAAGATGACTCATGATAGAGAAAATATACATACCCACTGTTCGTAGAGCAAACAATCAAATAACATTTAACAATCTTCCTAAAGAATTGCAAGAACGGGCTGTGATGGTTGTAGAGCCAGGTGAGAGACATCTGTATGACTATCCGTGTGATTACCTTGAGATACCGGAGAAGCTAGTAGGTACTTGGACACAACTAGCAGAAACTAGATTGTTCATTCATAAACACGCAGGAGCAATTAAGTACTGTGTGGCAGATGATGATATAAAAATTCGAAGAAGAAACGCTAAGTATTGGACTGGTCAGTCTAACATGGAAAAGTCTAAGCGAGATGCGACCGCAGAAGAAATGCTTGATATGTACGAAACTGTGGATAAGTGGTTTGATGAGAGCGCTATTGGAGTTGTTGGTCTTTCTGATGCGGGATCGCCACCTTCGAGTAAAGAATATGAGGACACTAAAGATGTTTACTCCTATGTATTCTACGATGGAAGAATGCTTTCAGAGGTTATCGATGACATGGATATATGTTCGCTGAGAATTGCTGAAGATGTGTTGTTTTTATATGAGGTACTGTCTAGAGGAATAAACACTAGAAAGTCTACAGAGTGGATGTATGATAATCGAAGTATGGTACAAAAAGACTTATCAGATACCAGAGAAGTTTGGACTGGTATGTTTAAGAATGTGGAAGATAGACCGAATAATTATTATCAGAGTGATGCACACTATGATGCTATGCGATACATTCAAAGCAAGTATCCACACGGCGTTAAGATTTTCGAAAAGGACGGCAAAATGAAAAATAGAAAATATTGGAAGAAGGTGTACAATCCTAAATACTCCGATAATTTGGAGAACTTTTTGAATGACTAACCCCGAACATCCCGTGTATATCATATCTAAAGGTCGGCACGAATCTATGATTACGTCAAGGTCTCTATCTAAGATTGGCGTACCACATTATATTGCGATTGAGCCACAAGACCTAGAGAATTACGAGAAGGCACTAGATAAATTTAATATTCGTGAGTGGGTGACATTACTTGTTGCTCCATTCAGCAATCATGGTGATGGACCAGGCAGAGCGAGAAACTGGTGCTGGGACCATGCTATCTCTATTGGTGCTGAGAAGCATTGGGTGATGGATGATAATATTGCAGACTTCTTCAGATGGCATAAGAACAAGCGTATTCGTGTCGGCAGTGGTGTTATTTTCAAAGCAGCAGAAGACTTTATAAATCGTTTTGAAAATGTTCCAGTATCTGGCTTTCAGTATCGATTTTTTATTAGTCCAGATGATCATAAGAAACCCGCATTTTTAGCAAACACTCGTGTCTATTCTTGTTTGCTTATTGATAATAAATGTAAGCATCGTTGGCGTGGTCGCTACAATGAAGACACAGACTTGTCTCTCCGTGTGCTAAAGGATGGTGATTGTACCATTCAATTCAACGCATTTCTACAAGGCAAAGCAGCAACTCAAAGGGTGAAAGGTGGTAACACTGAAGAGTTCTATCATAAAGAAATTGGTACAGAAGTGCTTGACAAAGCTAAGAATATGGACTATAATTCTGTAGGTACTGTGAATAAATCAGAGATGCTAGTTAAAATGCATCCAGATGTTGCTCGTGTTTCTTGGAAATATGGTCGTTGGCATCATTACGTTGATTATAGCCCCTTTAAGAATAACGAACTACGCTACAAGCCCGGTGTCGAGATTTCTTCTGAACCGAATAGCTATGGAATGAAACTTATTGAAAACTATGGAGGATAATATATGACTAACTTTGGAAAAGTAGAAGAGTTTATGTATGCGTTCAGTCAAAATGTTGAGATTGAACCACAATGGTCTTCTGTTGCAGAACTACGCTATGCGTTGATTGAAGAAGAACTGCATGAACTTCGTGAAGCATTAGACGATAAAAATATCGTAGAGGTCGCTGATGCACTCACAGACCTTCTCTATGTTGTCTATGGTGCTGGACATTCTTTTGGAATTGATCTTGACAAATGCTTCGAAGAAGTGCATAATAGCAATATGAGCAAATTGGGCGCTGACGCAATGCCTATATATCGTGAAGATGGTAAGGTTCTCAAGGGACCAAACTATTGGAAACCAAATTTGAAAAAGGTGATGTACCCAATATGGTAATGTATAAGTATAGTGAAGACAAGCTGCTGGCAGAAATCTTAGAGTATGTGAACTCTACCTACAGTCAGCATTATTCTCAGAACAAGTATCAAGCTACCGAGTTCATTCTAGATAGTGGTCATGGTGCTGGGTTCTGTATTGGTAATATCATGAAGTATGCTCAACGATATAGTCACAAAGGAAGCGTAGAAGATTGGCGAAAAGACTTGACAAAGGTCATTCATTATGCTATTATCGCTCTACATAATCATGATGTAACACATGCAACAAGTGAGGAAGATGTGAATGGAACTGAAAATCCAAGTTGAAGAGCTAAGAAAGGCAAAGGTGTTCGTAGCAACACCTATGTACGGTGGACAATGCGCTGGCATGTACACCAAATCTACCAACGACCTTGGTATGGCTGCCACCAAGTATGGGATTGACCTAAACTTCTACTATCTCTTCAATGAATCTCTGATTACTCGTGCTAGAAACTACTGTGTGGATGAGTTCCTGCGTAGTAACTGCACTCATATGATTTTCATTGATAGTGATATTGGCTTTCATGTGAACGATGTATTCGCTCTTCTGGCACTGCAACTAGCAGACCCAGAGAACGTAGATATCATCACTGGTCCATATCCTAAGAAGTCTATCTCTTGGGAGAAGATTGCTAAAGCAGTGAAGATGGGTCATGCTGATGAGAACCCGTTTGCTCTTGAGAACTTCGTAGGTGACTATGTGTTCAACCCAGCAAAAGGCATCACTGAGTTTCGTGTTGACCAACCAGTAGAAGTATTAGAAGCTGGCACTGGATTCATGTGTATTCCTCGTTCTACGTTCGAGAAGTATGAAGAAGCATACCCAGAATATCACTATCTACCAGACCATATTCGTACAGATGCTTTTGATGGCTCTCGTGAGATTATGGCTTACTTTGATTGTATCATTGACCCAGAGTCGAAGCGCTATCTATCAGAAGACTATATGTTCTGTCAGAATGTTCGTAAGGCTGGTATGAAGGTATGGATGTGCCCGTGGATGGAACTCAAGCATATGGGTTCATATATCTTTGGTGGTAGTCTTAGTGCGATGGCTGCGATTCAAGCATCGCCAACTGCAAGTGACGAATCAAACAAAAAATATTATCAGGAAGGCAACAAAACTCGACTAAATAAAGAACGTCAGAAGGCTAAGAATGCTCGAACTTCTCGTAAGCGTAATCGCAAATAACTGGAGACTTATATAATGCAACTGAACGAATATACTATGGACGTTTTGAAGAACTTCTCTTCAATCAATCCTTCTATCGTTATCAAGCCTGGTAATGCTCTGAGAACAATCTCTCCTCAGAAGACTATCATGGCTATTGCTAACGGTGAAGATGACTTCTCGTCTGAAGCTGGTATCTATGACCTATCTCGCTTTCTTGCGACGGTATCATTGTTTGAAGCACCAGAACTAAACTTCAATGAGAAGACAATCAATATCATGGAGAACAAGCGAAAGGTTGAGTATACTCTTGCTGATGTTTCCATGATCCTACAGCCACCTGAAAAAGAAATCTCTATGCCTGACGTTGATGTTAGTGTAGATGTTTCTTGGGATGATTTGCAGTCTGTTCTAAAGGCTGCTTCCGTTCTTGGTTTGCCAGAGATTGCCTTTACAGGGGTTGATGGTGAAATCGTACTAGAGGCTGTAGACTCAAAGAACCCTACCGCTGATCGTTATGGTGTGACTATTGGTTCGACTTCAGCTACTTTCAATATGTACATGAAGGTTGAAAATCTGAAGATTATGCCGAATGACTACACGGTTAATCTATCATCAAAAGGTCTATCGTGTTTTACTTCGAACAAAGTAAAGTATTTTATTGCAATTGAATCTAACTCTAAATTTGGAGAATAATATGACTGAAGAAAATAATGTAATCACTGTGCAAGACGTTGATGCCGTCGTTCGTTTGATTGACGCTGTTAGCGCTCGTGGTGCCATTCGTGGCGAGGAACTTACCGCTGTTGGTGCAGTTCGTGCTAAGTTTGCTGCTGTACTACAGGAAGAAATGGCGAAGCAACAGGCAGCAGCAGAAGCAGCAGGAATTGCGCCGCCTGAAGAGGCTCCTACTGAAACAGTAGAGGATGTTGATGCATCTACTGTAAACTAAAACTTCAGGGGATGGGTTGACACTCATCCCCTTTTCTGCTATACTTGATTTTTATTTTATGATGAGGTTTTGATATGAATGAAGAGTTTCTCTGGGTACAGAAGTATCGTCCTAAGACGATTGCTGATACCATACTCTCAAGCGAACTAAAGCAGACTTTTCAACAGTTTGTCAACCAAGAGAATATCCCTAATCTGCTATTGACTGGCAGTGCTGGTATTGGTAAGACAACTGTTGCAAAGGCACTGTGTGAACAACTGAATGCAGACTACATTGTAATCAATGGTTCTATGAACGGTAACATTGATACACTACGAACTGAAATCATGCAGTTTGCATCGTCTATATCTTTTACTGGAGGTCGTAAGTATGTCATCCTTGACGAGGCTGATTACCTCAACCCACAATCAACTCAGCCTGCTCTTCGTAACTTTATGGAAGAGTTTAGTAAGAACTGTGGATTCATTCTTACTTGCAATTTCAAGAATCGTATTATCGAACCACTACATTCTCGGTGTACAATTATTGATTTTAAAACTAAAGGTAAAGACAAAGCTAAACTTGCGGCAAAGTTCTTCAATCGACTCTGCGACATTCTCAAGAATGAAGAAGTTGAATTTGAAAGCAAAGTCGTTGCTGAACTGGTCAATCTACACTTTCCTGACTGGCGCAGGGTTATTAATGAGTGTCAGCGTTATGCTTCTACTGGTCGTATTGATTCTGGCATTCTAGCAAATCTAAACCAAGAGTCGTTCAAACAACTCATCACTCACATGAAAGCGAAAGAGTATCAATCTGTTCGTAAGTGGGTTGGCGAGAATAGTGATATCGATGCTTCACAGTTCTTCCGTGCGTTCTATGATACAGCATGGGAAGAAGTGTCTGATAACTCTGTTCCAGGCGTTGTGATTACTCTTGGTGAGTATCAATACAAGCACTCATTTGCTGCTGATCCCGAAATCAACATTATGGCGTTTCTCACTGCTATCATGTTTGAGGTCACTTGGAAATGAGCAATCCATTTGATTACGTCAAAGCAGTATCTGACTCTAAGAAAGACCTCATGCGAGGCACAGAGAACGACACTCTTGCTGAGAGAGGGTATCAACCCTTCCTCACAAACAAAGCACTCTCATATCATCCAGACGCAATACTACATGCTAATGAGATGAATATGCTACACCACCTTGATAAGAAGTTGCAGTTTGACTACTATCATAGCGTTCTTCGTCGCCGGAAACGCTTTGCTAAATGGTCTAAACCTGAAGATGATGAAAATATAAATATCATATCCAGTTATTATGGCTGCAATAAACAAGTTGCTCTACAGTACCTAAAGATTCTTTCAACGGATCAAATAGGACGTATCAAACAAAAACAAGAAAAAGGTGGCGTGAAATGAGTGTTGAAACATTAGTGGAAGTGGAACTAGGTAACGAAGAAGCGTTTCTCAAAGTAAAAGAAACTCTAACTCGTATCGGTGTTGCATCCAGAAAAGACAAGAAGCTATATCAATCTTGTCATATCCTACACAAGAAAGGCAAGTATTATATTGTACATTTCAAGGAACTGTTTACTCTAGATGGTAAGAACAGTTCGTTTTCAGAAGAAGACCAAGGGCGTCGTAACACGATTGCTAACTTGCTTGAAGAGTGGGATTTGGTCAAGATTGTAGAACCAGAAAAGACACAGGGTAACGTAGCGCCACTAGCACAGATTAAAATTCTCCCATACAAAGAGAAGAGCGAATGGGAACTCGTAGCAAAATATAATATTGGTGGTAAACGATAAAAAAAGATTGACAAATCACAGTCAATATGATATAAATAAAAGTATGAGATGCCAAACGGGTCTCATACTTTTTTTATTAAACACTTAACTTGCTTACAAGGAGTAAAGTAACATGGTACAAACCATCTTTAACGATCCAGCCTATCGTCCGTATTTTATCGGTTATCAAGATATGATTAAGAGGGTCAAAGATGCTACAGAACAGTTCAATCAACAGTCTTATCCTCCCTTTAACGTTAAAAAGGTTGATTACAATAAGTACGTCATCGAAATTGCAGTGGCGGGCTTTGACAAAACGGATATCGATATTGAACACAAAGATTCCACACTTACCATCAAGTCTGACGTAAAGACGAAAGAGCCTAATGGCGAAGAGTGGATTCATCGTGGAATTGGTCTACGAAAGTTCACACGTCAATTCACACTTGCAGATACCGTCGAAGTAATGAGTGCTGAGATGGTAAATGGTATGCTCAAAGTCTGGCTAGAAGATATTATTCCAGACGAGCAAAAGCCTCGCAAAGTGAAAATCAAGTAGATATATACACGGGGAGGGGAATGGTCTCCTCCCCATTTTGTTATGGAGAATAATACATTATGGATCAACTAACTCTCTGGATGGCAGTCGGATTTCTTTTTGCTGCTTATTCAGTTATCGCTAACGACTCTGTTCAAACGCTTGGAACATGGATTGCTTCTAACAACGAACGCTTTCATTGGAAAGTTCTATGGGGTGCAGCCTCAGTTATATTGCTTGCAACTCTCTGGTATGGATGGCATATCAATGGTGGAGACATTGCATACGAACGTCTCAGTAAGATTCCCTTTCAAGAGATACAATGGTATCATGCAGTAGCACCAGCCATTCTACTATGTTTGAC
>Ga0257126_1001147_pt1 | contig 19574 bp, 17 predicted proteins | sample SI060_120mmetaG_FD_190151 | JGI IMG/M metagenome (GOLD analysis project Ga0257126, IMG submission 190151) | Marine microbial communities from Saanich Inlet, British Columbia, Canada - SI060_120m | ecosystem: Environmental > Aquatic > Marine > Inlet | place: Canada: British Columbia | collected... | reverse complement strand
TGCAACGTCATTGGGCCTGTGCAACGTCATTGGGCCTGTGCAACATCATTGGGCGGAGGAGTGCAGCTCTTCTTGCCGGGCAATAGACAAATCTGCCCGAACGCGATACGTAAAGGCATATAGATATGTCTTTTGTCGATTGCGGAGAAAATTGTGGCTCAGAAAAAAGCTCTCATTACCGGGGTTACCGGCCAAGACGGTGCCTATTTAGCGCGACTTCTCCTCGGCAAAGGCTATGAAGTCCACGGCATGAAACGCCGGGCGTCGTCTTTCAACACGCAGCGCGTCGATGGCATTTATGCCGACCCGCATGACAGCGAAACCAGTTTCCACATGCATTATGGCGATATGACCGACAGCAGCAACATCATGCGCTTGGTCCAATCCATTGCGCCAGACGAGATTTACAATCTGGCCGCCCAAAGCCATGTGCAAGTCAGTTTTGAAACGGCCGAATATACCGCCAATGCCGATGCTTTTGGCACTTTGCGGTTTTTGGAAGCCATTCGCACCTTGGGGCTGGTCGAAAAAACCCGTTTTTATCAAGCCTCCACATCGGAGCTTTATGGCAAAGTACAAGAAGTGCCGCAAAGCGAAACCACTCCGTTTTATCCACGCAGCCCTTATGCGGTGGCCAAGCTTTACGCCTATTGGATTTGCGTCAATTACCGCGAAGCCTATGGCATGCATGTCTCGAACGGTATTTTGTTCAACCACGAAAGCCCGATGCGCGGCGAAACTTTTGTGACGCAAAAAATTGCTATGGCGGCGGCGGCCATTGAGGCCGGTCATCAAGAAAAACTCTATCTCGGCAATCTCGACGCCAAACGCGACTGGGGCCACGCGCGCGAATATGTCGAGGGTATGCACGCGATTATCAACCATAGCGAGGGCGATGATTTTGTTCTGGCAACGGGGCGCACAGAAACGGTTCGCCGCTTTGTGGAGCTGGCTTTTGCCGAAATTGGTCGCGAGATTGCTTGGGAAGGCAAAGACGTCGACGAGGTCGGCAAAGATGCCAAAACGGGCAAAACCCTGGTTGAGATTGACCCACGATATTTCCGCCCGACCGAAGTGGAGCTGCTCATCGGCAATCCGAAAAAAGCCAAAGACGTGCTGGGTTGGGAAGCCAAAATTGAGCTGGAAGAGCTGGTCTGTGAAATGGTATCGGTGGCCTTGCACAACGCCAAACAGCCTCAATCCACCACGAAATTGGCTGATTTCTAATGTATGAGCTGGCCGGCAAGCGGGTCTATGTAGCAGGCCATAACGGCATGGTTGGCCGTGCCGTCGTGAAAGCTTTGATGGCAGAAGATTGCACAATTCTTACCGCCGAACGCCAAGAGGTCGACCTCATTCGCCAAAGCGAAGTCGAAGCCTGGATGGCGGCCCATAAGCCAGATGCGGTGATTATCTGCGCCGCACGCGTGGGCGGCATTCTGGCCAATGACACCTATCCGGCTGATTTCATTTATGACAATGTCATGATGGAAGCCAACCTCATCCGCGCCAGTTTCGATTGCGGCGTGGAAAAACTTTTGTTTTTAGGTAGCAGTTGCATCTACCCCAAGCTGGCACCGCAACCAATATCTGAAGCGGCTTTGCTCACGGGCGCGCTGGAAGCCACCAACCAATGGTATGCCATCGCCAAAATCGCGGGCATAAAAATGTGCCAAGCCTATCGTCAACAGCATGGCGCCGATTTCATCTCCGCCATGCCGACGAACCTATATGGCCCGCACGATAATTTCGATTTGCAATCAAGCCATGTGATTCCAGCTCTGTTGCGCAAATGCCATGAAGCCAAATTGGCCAAACAAGCCAGCATGGAAGTCTGGGGCTCGGGCAAGGTGATGCGCGAATTCTTACATGTCGAAGATTGCGCCGCCGGGATTGTGTTTTTGCTGAAGCATTATTCCGACATGGAGCACGTCAATTTGGGCACGGGCGAAGACGTTACCATCCGCCAATTGGCCGAGACCATCACCGAGACGGTTGGTTTTGAAGGCGAGCTGGCTTTCGACGCCAGCAAACCGGATGGCACGCCCCGCAAATTGCTCGATGTGTCGAAAATAAATCAGCTTGGCTGGCACCCTAAGCTCGACCTCGAAACAGGTTTGCGCACGGCCTATCAGTGGTTTGTGGAGAATGCGACAAAATGAAAACACCCGTAAGCCCCAAATTCGTGCTAAACTTGGGTAATGCGCAAAAAAATACTGGGCGCTCACCCACACGACACCCCAGACGATAGCGAAAATATCTTTGCCAGTTTAGGCTTCAAATGACCCGAACCGCAGTTTCTTGCCGACCGATCCTAAAGTAACCCTATGAATTTTTCTTCCTTCCTCATCCAAATGGCTCTTGCTTCCCTCGCGGTCAGCGTTGTGTTTAGCCTCCTATTCACACCGCTTGCTCGCCGCCTCGGCCTAGTCGATAAACCGGGGGGGCGCAAAACCCATACAGGCAATATTCCTTTATTGGGCGGCGTGGTTATTTTCACCACTTTCTGCGCGGTCTCGGCTTATCTATCGACGCTCAACGTCGCTTTGATATCTGCAATGGGACTGTTGTTCGCTCTCGGTCTTTATGATGACCGCTATGATTTACCAGCCATCTATAAATTGCTCGGCCAAATTGGTGCCGCTTTCATCGTCGTCGTGGTTGGCGATATTCACCTTGTCTCGCTGGGAAGCTTGCCAGATGGGCGTGAATTACTGCTTGGCATTTGGGGCTATCCTCTCACTTTGATCGCCATTGTGGGTCTGATTAATGCGCTCAATATGAGCGATGGCATCGATGGCTTAGCCGCGGGTCTCACGCTTTTGGCACTTGCCCACCTTGTGATGGCCATGCGGTTGATTGGCCAACCTTTGAGCGAGCCCGTTCTATTAGAACTGGTGCTGTTTGGCTCTGCTGTGGTTGGTTTTCTCTTGCTGAATATGGGCTTAGTCAAAAAGCGGAAAGTTTTCCTGGGCGACACAGGCTCCATGATACTTGGGCTGTTTCTAGCCTATCACCTGATATTAGCCAGCCAACGCGAACCCATTGTGGATACGTTACCCACCTCGCTTGTGCCATGGATGGTTGCCCTGCCCGTGATTGATACGCTGACCCTAATTTACCGCCGTGTGCGCCAAGGCCTCTCGCCCATGGCGCCCGACCGTTTGCATTTGCATCACCTTTTGATGGACACAGGTCTGTCGGCTCGGGTCACGCTTATCGTTATGCTTGGTCTCGCAGACGTGTTGTTCTGGTCGGGTTTTGCGCTGAGTAAAGTCAATGGCTTACTCTCAGGTTTCGTTTTCATCGTGTTGCCGGTTTTATATTATGGCTTGGTCATGAAAAAATTATCGGCCTTACGAGCGCAAACCTAAGCGCTCGGTTTAACAGGCAAGAAAACTTGGTATTTGCGCCAGCTTAAATAAGCCGAAAAGTAAATCTAAGGCTTTACGCTTTCACAATTGGGGCGGCGCCAGAGGTGTTTTTCATGGCATTTCGGGTGTCCACAATCAACGCGGCTTTATCGGCAATATAATCATAATCCACACTGTCATGGTCGGTAACAATCAACACGGCATCGGCGGTTTCCGTCAGCGATAGGTCTACTGATTTTCGTCCAGCCAATCCGCTATGTTCGCGCGTCATTGGCACCACGGGCACATGCGGGTCATGAAAATCAACTTTCGCGCCCGCCGCTTCCAATAGTTCGAGCAGCACCAAAGCTGGGCTTTCGCGCATATCATCGACATTCTTTTTATAGGCCATGCCCAACATTAAAATATGTGCCTCGGCCAAGGCCTTGCCTTGAATGGACAGCGCTTCGCTTAGCCGCGAGACGACATATTTTGGCATATCGGTATTTATCTCGCCGGCCAGTTCAATGAACCGGGTTTCAATGCCATGCTGGCGCGCTTTCCAAGTTAAATAAAACGGATCAATGGGAATGCAATGGCCGCCCAAACCGGGGCCCGGGTAAAACGGCATAAAGCCAAAGGGCTTGGTGGCGGCTGCATCGATAACATCCCAGACATCAATATCCATTTTATCGAAGATGATTTTCAGCTCATTGACCATCGCGATATTGACGGCCCGAAAGGTGTTTTCCGTCAGCTTGGCGGCTTCCGCCGCGCGGGCCGAGGAAACCGGAATAACCTCACTGATGACATCTTCATAAAGCGCCACAGATAAAGCCAGAGCTTGTGGGGTGTCGGCGCCTACCAGCTTTGGAATCCGCGACGTCCCAAAATCCGCATTGCCCGGGTCTTCGCGCTCTGGCGAGTAAGCGAGGTAGAAATCTTCATTGGCTTTTAGTCCCGAAACTTCCAAAACAGTGGCCAAATCCGTATCCGTGGTTCCCGGGTAAGTGCTCGATTCCAAAACAACCAATTGGCCTTTTTGTAGATATTTAGCAATCTCTTCGCCGGTCGATAAAACCGGCCCGAGGTCAGGTTCTCGGCCATTTTTTAGCGGTGTGGGGACGCAAATAACAATCGCGTCCACCGCACTCGATTGGGCAAAATCGGTGGTCGCTGAAAACCGTCCACTGGCGTTCATTTTGGCGATTGCCGCCGCACCAATATGGCGAATATAGGTCTCCCCTTGGTTTAACAGCGCAACTTTTTCTTCGTCGATATCAAACCCTGTCACTTGATATCCGGCTTCAATAAAGGCGATAGAGAGCGGCAGTCCGACATAGCCAAGACCCACCACACCAACATGACCTGAGTTAGATTTAAAACGCTCGAGCATAAGTCCGCCTTGCCGCAAAGGGCTTCCAATTATCAAGCCTCAAAATACCGCTCATTCGAAACAAAGCAATTGCTTTTGCGGCTTGGCAAATAGGCTTATGTTGAGCCCATGACGCAGCCTCAAAACGCTTTGCTCCTTCCCACGCTTTTGCTCGCCAGTTTGGCGACTTATTTTCCGTTGCCCGCGCTTGCCCAAAACACCCAAGCGCTGGAAGCCGATGAAATTACGGTAGACGACGCAAGCGGCACTCTGACCGCCAAAGGCGAGGTTCGAATAGAAGGCGCGGATGGCGTGCTGACCACCCAATGGCTCACGCTAAGCCAGGAGACACCCGAGACGCCCGCGCGTTTTCGCGTTCCCGGGCCGCTTACGCTAATCCAAAGCGATGGCGCAAAAATCAGCGCCAGCTCGGCCGAGCTCAATCGCACCCTCGACACTGGCACGCTGACAGACCTGCGCATGAGCCTCGCCAAAGGCGCGCGTCTGGGCGCGGCTGAGGCCAGTAAAAACGGGGCCACCTTCGACCTGCGAGACGGCGTGTTTACGTCTTGTCCAGCGTGCGAAAAAAACCCAGATGCCAGCCCCCTATGGCAAGTGCGGGCCGGGCGCATCCACTACGACCAAGCGGCGCAAGATGTCATCTATACGAATTCGCGCCTTGAGATTTACGGCCTGCCGGTCGTTTACCTCCCCTATTTAGCCCATGCGGGGCCTGAGGTGGCGCGCCGCAGCGGGTTTTTAACGCCCGCTTTCACCAGCTCCAACACTTTTGGTCGTGGCGTAGAGATTCCGTATTTTTTCGATTTGGCGCCAAATTATGACCTTACGGTGACGCCTCGATTGAGCGCCAAACAAGACCCTTTTATAAAAGCCGATTGGCGGCATCTGACGCAAAAAGGCAGCTATCAACTGACTACCTATTGGCATGAGCCAAAAGACCAATTGGCCGAGGACACAAGCCATAGCCCGCGGGGCGGACTGGTTGGCACGGGTGATTTTCATGTCGCGGATTGGGATATCGATTTCGCCGTGCAAGAAGCCAGCGATGATTTATTTTTCAAGCGCTATAAAATTAACGACACCTCGCGGCTAGAAAACCGCCTCACCGCCACCCGCCTGTGGGACAATCAAGACCTCACCCTAGAGACCCGCAGCTTTCGCAATACGGTCTCGCCCGAAACCGCCGCCAGCGTCGATCAAATTCTTCCCAGCCTCACCCATCAGATTTACTTTGATGCCGCCGTGTTTGGCGGCCAGCTCGATATGACCAATCGCTTAAGCCATGAAACGCGCGAGTTGGGCATCGACGTCAGCCATTTGCAAAGTCAATTAGATTGGTCGTGGCGCCACATCCATCAAGCGGGGTTTGTTTGGGAAGCCAACAACCGTTTGGTGGTCGATGCCTATCATTACAGCAAGCCCGAAACCGACGCGCAGACAGAGGAGATAGAAAACGCCGAAGATTATCTCGCTGCCAATGCAACCGCGCTCACTCTGTCTTATCCGCTGCAAAGCACCCAAGCGGGCCATCGCCAAACCCTGACCCCGAAAGCCCAAGTGGTGCTGGCCAGTGAAAATGACGATTATGCCACTATTCCCTATATTGCCGCCGCCAGTCTCGATTTAACCAGCGCGCAATTGTTCCAACCCATCGCCCCAACTCAGGAGGCGAGCCGCGTCAACCTCGGCCTATCACACACCCTGGAGATGACCGACGGTCTGCGCAGCTCGTTTTTTATTGGCCAGTCGTATAATTTATCGGACCTCAGCTTCTCGGAAAAATCGGGTTACGGCGATGACTATTCAGCCCTTTTAGCCGATTGGGCTGTCTATATGGGGCCGCTGACGCTGAAACAAAACACCCGGTTAGGCAAAGATAGCCATGAAATTTTGCGCAGCGAAAGTTCTGGCGAACTGGCGTTTACAAAGTTTACCTTGGGGCTTGAGCATAGTTTTTATGAGGCCGAACAATTGGGCCCCGACCGCGATATTCTGGAAGAAGCCGCGGCGAATGTCGATTGGCAGATGTCGCAAAACTGGTCGCTGAGCGCCTCGCAACGCGAGAATTTAGAAACCGGCGCGCGGGTTAAAACCAATGCCGCTTTGCTCTATGAAGACGAGTGCACGATTTTTCAAATCAAAATGGAACGCGATTATTCGCGGGTCAGCGGCACCAGTATAAAACCCGAGACCAGCGTGGATATTACCTTCACCCTAAAAACCATCGGCAATTAGCGCCTTAGCGTTGCGGCACGCGTTCGTCGCTCTCGAAGAAAGTGTAAACCAAGCCCAAGCCGCCCGAATATCCCATGGTGTCTTTAAACAACGGGCTGTCTTGATTGGCCGCGCCATCATAAAACTCGACGTCAAAACCGCCGAACAAACGCAACTGCGGGTTCACCGGTATCGACACGCTGAGGCCCAATTCCGTGCCAATATAGCCAGCTTTCGCCTCGTATTCAGGGCGCCCTTCAAGGGCGTATTGGCGGTCGACATCATAAAGATATTCATTCAGCCGTGTGCTGCCATTGATTATCTCAATATCGAGCTGAATTTCCATATGCCGATTGCGTTTCGACTTCAGCTCGTAAACCAAGGCTGGCTCAACAATAAACCCTTGGTCTTTAAAGCTTCCCAAATCTGTCGCTATGATGGCGCGGGTGCGCAATTTCAGGTCGAAATGCGAGGTCCAGTTTTTATGCTCGGCTTGCGCCGCGTGGTAAATAATCTGCGGGCCGATTTCGAATAGAAAATCTAAATCTGGCATGCCCTCGCGGTCGTCGTCTTCGCTGGCATCGGCGGCCAAAGAGGCGCCCAAAGAGACATCAAATTCAATTTTCTCATTGGCAAAAGCCACCGCGCGAACGCCGCTTTCTTCGCCAATGGAAAACACTTCGCCGCGATAAATGACATAGGGAATAAACAGCGCTTGGGTCGTCGTATCATCGGCCCCCGGATAAGTGGGCCCGCTAAACGCGCCCCCGCCGACACCAGCTTCCCAAAGCGGTTCTGCCAAATCGGCAGCTTGGGAGGCCTTGGGGGAAAGAGCGGCAAATAAGAGGGGGGCGGCTAAAACAGCCAGGGTGGCGACGCGCATGTAGGGAATTCCTATTCGGTTTAAATCTGAACCAAGCGAACAATAAAATGACTGGCCGTTTATACACTTTTTGGCGCAGATTCCAAATAAGGCAACTTGCGCCACCCCCCTAACCTTGTTTAGGCTCTTCTCAGCAAGGGAGACCCACATGCAGATTAAAAGTGAAATTGCTGGCAGCGTATGGAAAATCATCGCCTCGGAAGGCGCCACAGTGGCCGCCGATGACGTGATTATGATTTTGGAATCGATGAAAATGGAAATCCCGATTACCGCGCCCAAGGCGGGGTCTTGCGAAAAACTTCACGTCAGCGAAGGCGACATGATTGGCGAAGGTCAGCTGGTCGCGACGCTTAAAATATAACGGAGCGCGCTATGAGTGAGAAAAATCAGCCTGAGGAACATGCGCCTTGGGAAAAAGAAATCGATGAAATTCACACCCGTCGCAAACTCGCCAAACAGCAAGGCGGCAAAGCGGCGGTAGATAAGCACCATGAAAAAGGGCGTCTCACCATTCGCGAGCGCATCGACACACTGCTCGACACCAAAAGCTTCCAAGAAATCGGCGAAGGCGCGGGCGTGCCCGAATATGATGACAATGGCAAATTGAAAGATTTTCAACCCGCCAATTTCATTCTCGGCTTTGGCCAAATTGAAGGCCGCAAAGTGATTGTTGGCGGCGAAGATTTTACCGTCCGTGGCGGCTCGCCCAATCCGGCGGGCCTGCGCAAAAGCGTCTATACCGAGCAATTGGCGCTGAAATATAAAGTGCCGCTCATTCGCCTGCACGAAGGCGGTGGCGGCTCGGTTGGCGGCACGGGAAACGACAAAGCTCGCCGCCCCTTGGGAGACCCGGTGTTTAGCGAATCCCGATTTGTGCCCCTGGCCGAAACCCTGTCCAGCATTCCCGTCGCCACGGCTGCGCTGGGGCCGGTGGCAGGGCTGCCGGCGGCGCGTTTGGTGGCCTCGCATTTTTCGGTGATGACCCCCAATGCGGCGGTTTTGATTGCGGGTCCGCAAGTGGTGAAGCGTGCCACGGGCCATGATATGACCAAAGAAGAATTGGGCGGCCCGCAAGTGCATTTGGCCAGCGGTGCCATCGACAATCTGGCCGAGGATGAAGCCGATGCGATGAACCAAATCACGCGCTTTTTATCTTATGTGCCCGACAATGCTTGGTCGTTTCCCAAAGCCATTGCGCCGACCGATAAAATAGACCGCTGCGAAGACGCGCTCGCCTCCATTGTGCCGACCTCGCGTCGCCAACCGTTCCAGATGCGTAAAATCATCGAGATGGTGGTCGACCAAAATGAGCAAGGCTCCAGTTTCTTCGAGATGTCGCGCAAATATGGCCCCAGTTTAATCACCGGATTGGCGCGGCTCAATGGCGAGAGCGTCGGCGTCATCGGCAATGATTGCCTCTATTATGCCGGCGCCATGACCGCCGCCGCGGCACAAAAAATGCGCCGTTTTGTCGATTTTTGTAATAGTTTTCACCTGCCCATCATCAGTTTCGTCGATGAGCCCGGCTTTATGATTGGCCCCGACAGCGAAGCAGCGGGCACCATTCGCCATGGCACGGCGGCCATTTCTGCGGTGCTGCAAAGCCGCGTGCCTTGGGCCTGTGTGCAAGTGTTGAAAGCTTTTGGCGTGGCCGCCCAAGCCCATTTTGGGCCGGACGCTTATATGCTGAACTGGCCAAGTGCGGCCAGCGGCGCCCTGCCCGTCGAAGGCGGCGTGGCGGTCGCTTTTGGTCGCGAGATTGCCGCCGCCGAAGACCCCGCCGCCAAGCAAAAGCAATTAGAAGACATGTTGGCCGCCAGCCAATCGCCATTCCCGCGGGCCGAAGGGTTAAGTGTGCATGAGTTAATTGATCCGCGCGAAACCCGACCAAAGCTGATACACTGGTTGCAATTGGCGCTGAACGCGCGTACCGATGCGCCAACCCCATATCTTACCGGCATGCGCCCCTAACCTTGGGGCGTCTTGCCTCGTTTACATCAACCTCAAAAGGAGAATCCCATGAGTGGTAACCGTCAAATTCTTTCAACCGTCACCGAAGCTGGAGAGACTGTTCTTTCCATCGTCGAAAACGATATTCCAACCCCGGGTGCAGATGAAGTTGTAGTGCGCATCGAAGCCTCCCCCATCAACCCATCGGATATGTTTCCGCTTTTGGGTTTTGCCGATTATTCCAAAGGCAAATTGGTCAGCGAAGGCAATGCGCATAAAATGGTCGCCCCCGTGCCTGAAGGCATGATGGCGCCAATGAAAGCGCGTATCGGCCAATCTTTGCCTGTGGGCAATGAAGGCGCGGGCACGATTGTGGCGGCTGGCGACAACGTGAAACAAATGGAAGGCAAATTGGTTTCTTTGGTCACCGGTGCCTCTTATCAGCAATTCGTCAAAGTGCCCGCCGCCATGTGCTTGGTGCATAATGAAGGCACCACGGCGACAGAAGCCGCCTCGTCTTTCGTCAACCCGCTGACCGCCCTATGCTTCATTGAAACGATGAAAGCGGAAGGCCATAAGGCGATGGTTCATACAGCGGCCGCGTCTAACCTTGGGCAGATGCTGCTGAAATTATGCCTGCAAGATAACATTGATTTGGTTTGCGTCATCCGCTCGGACGAACAAGCAAAAATCTTGCAAGACCTCGGCGCCAAATATGTCATCAACTCGAAAGATGCAGATTTCACGGCGCAACTCGAAGACGCCATTGCGGCCACGCAAGCCAGCCTCGCCTTTGACGCCATTGGCGCCGGCGACATGGCCGACACGCTTTTGGCCGCCATGGAACGTGCCTTCAGCCGTTCCGCTTCTGGCCTCAACACCTATGGCTCCGACCAGTTCAAACAAGTCTATGTTTATGGTCGCCTGGGCATGGGTCAAATTACTTTGGGTCAAAGCTACGGCATGCATTGGGCGTGCGGCGGCTATTTGCTGACGCCAAACTTGCAAAAAATGGGCCCCGAAAAACTGGGTGCCATGCAAGCGCGCGTAGCCGATGAAATTAAAACCACATTCGCCAGCCATATCACCGATACGCTGTCGTTGCTGGAAGCCATCGACCCGGCCAATATCGCCCGCTATATGCCGAAAAAAACCGGCGAGAAATACGTCATTCAGCCACAAAAAGACCTGTAAGCCGAAACGCTTCTCGTCTGACAAACAAAAGCCGCCGAGTTCGCTCGGCGGCTTTTTCTTAACTTCGATTATATTATAGACGGCTGTCTGGGTCGCCTTTTTGCGGCGTATCGACATCGGCCGCGCTATGGCGCTCGGGCACCATTTCCGCGCCCCAAGCCCGATTGACCAAACGGCCACGACGCACGGCAGGACGGGCGGAAATCTCATGCGCCCAGCGCAACACATTGGTATATTCATGCACCTGTAGAAACTCCGCCGAGTCATACAAAATGCCCATGGCCAAAGCGCCATACCACGGCCAGATGGCCATATCGGCGATGGTATATTCGTCGCCGCACATAAATTGATTGTCGGCGAGATGGCGTTCCAAAACGTCTAATTGGCGCTTGGCTTCCATCGCAAAACGGTCGATGGCATATTCGATTTTAATCGGCGCATAAGCATAAAAATGGCCAAAGCCGCCGCCCAAATACGGCGCGGAGCCCATTTGCCAAAACAGCCAGTTGAAGCATTCGGCGCGTTTGGCCCCTTGTTTGGGCAAAAACGCATCAAATTTTTCGGCCAGATGCACCAGCATCGAGGCGCTTTCAAATAAGCGCACCGGCGTCTCGCCCGAGCGATCGGCCATGGCGGGAATTTTGGAATTGGGGTTTAATTCCACAAACCCGCTGGAGAATTGATTGCCTTCGCCGATGTTGATCAGCCAAGCATCATATTCAGCGCCGGCGTGGCCAAGCGCCAAAAGCTCCTCGAGCAATACGGTAACTTTCACGCCATTTGGCGTGCCCAAAGAATATAATTGGATGGGATGCTCGCCCACGGGCAGCTCTTTTTCATGGGTTGGGCCTGCGATGGGGCGGTTGATGGCCGCAAACCGACCGCCGCTTTCTTTATCCCAAGTCCAAATTTTTGGCGGTTCATATTGTTTTTCGCTCATCGAAAGCTCCTGTTAAAATAGACATCTACCCTAATCTGCCGAGACCGCTGGGGGCAAGATAAAACGAGGCGGCTCACGTGTTTGCGATAGATTGGCGATAGATTGCTGAAGACCGAGTTCATAAAAAATTAAGTTTTCGCTTGCTTTTTCTTGTCCATATGGTAGCGACAAAGGGCTGCGTGACGTTATATGTTTCTTTTGGCGCAGCCTAGCAACTCCCTTTGGTTGGTTTTGCTACTTTTTAGATTACGTACGCAAAAGACACAACTTTAGGACTGACGAATGATTACTGGTACTGTGAAATGGTTTAACGCCACAAAAGGATATGGATTTATTGCTGTTGAAGGTGAAGACGATGTATTCGTACACATCTCCGCAGTGGAAGCTAGCGGCTTGCAGCTCAAAGAAGAAATGAAAGTTTCCTTTGAAAAGCAGCAAGGCAAAAACGGCAAATACTCCGCCGTTAACCTCGGCCCAGCTGACTAATATGAGAGAGCCCGTCGGATATCCGACGGGCTCTTTTCTTTTTCCTCGGACAGGTTTTGTCCGCGACAACACCCTCTTGTCTGGGTGTTTTTTTATGTCTTCCGCTCAGGTGGCCTGCGCGGCTTTGAGTTTGGCCATATAGACCTGCAAATCTTTCTTCACATCCGGCGCCAAAATATACAGGCCGATGATATTGGGAATGGCCATTACGAAAATCAGCGCATCGGCAAAATCAAGAATAACGCTCAATTGTATCGACGCGCCAATGATGATGAAGACACAAAACACCAAGCCAAAAAACCGCTCTTTGTGCTTGCCTTCCCCGACCAGAAACGTCCAGCCTTTGATGCCATAATAAGCCCAAGCTAACATGGTGGAAAAAGCAAACAGCAGCGCCACCATAGATAGCGGCAAAGGCGACCATGAAATATTGCTTTCAAAAGCCGAAGACGTCAGCTCAATGCCCGACAGCCCTCCGCCGGTTAACACTTCCGGCGGCAGCGTGGTAATCAGCACCAATCCGGTCAGCGTGCAAATCACCACGGTGTCCATGAAGGGCTCCAGAAGGGCGACAAACCCCTCGCTCAACGGCTCGTCGGTTTTCACCGCCGCATGGGCAATAGCGGCCGAGCCAAGGCCCGCTTCATTCGAGAAAGCGGCGCGTTGAAAGCCCAAAATCATAATCCCGATAAAGCCACCCGAAACCCCATGCATGGTAAAAGCGCCCGCAAAAATGGCGCCAATGGCGCCCGGAATAGCCGATGCGTTCATGGTCAAGACAATCAACGAGCCGACGATATAAATCAAAATCATGAAGGGCACCAAGCGCGCCGTCACATTGGCGATAGATTTAATGCCGCCGACAATAATCAGCCCCACCAAAATCGCCAAAACCAAACCGACCAGCCAGCCATAGCCAACCAAGGGGCTATGGACGCCGCCCGAAACCTCCACCAATTGCACATAGGCCTGATTGGACTGGAACATATTGCCCGCCCCCAAACAGCCGATGACAATGCTGACGGCAAAGAAATTACCGAGATATTTGCCCAAACGCGGAAAGCCTTTTTGCGCCAAACCATCGCGCAAATAATACATCGGCCCGCCGGAAACCGTGCCATCGGGGTTGAGGACGCGGTATTTAACCCCCAAAGTGCATTCCACGAATTTCGTGGTCATGCCCACAAGGCCAGCCAGAATGAGCCAAAAAATAGCCCCCGCCCCGCCCAAAGAAACGGTGATCGCCACACCGGCAATATTGCCGATACCAATGGTGCCAGACATGGCGGTGCTGAGTGCTTGAAAGTGCGAAATCTCGCCGTCATGTTTATCGTTTTTCAGCGCGCCACGCACAATAGAGACGGCGTGGGTAAAGCCTCGAAAATTGACGAAGCCCATATAAAAAGTGAAGAAAAACGCGGCGAATATCAGCCAACAGACAATCAGCGGCACCTGCGCGCCCGCAATTGGCACGGAGTAAAAAATAAACGCCGAAATGGCATCGGTAAGCGGCTGCGCCAATCGATTGATGGTCTCATCAATGGAATCGGCAGACGCGGGGGAAATCAGCAAAAAAGTAATTAGGGCAAACACACGGGTCATTTTTTTCTCCTAGTTAAGCCATAAGCCTAGACCAAGATTCTAAAAATAGACAACACGAGTTAAAAAACCGTTGCTTTGGTTTTCAAATAGCGAAAGGTGTATCGCCTGCCCATTAGGGGGCATGGCACCAAGGTTTGCGCTTGCCTCTTCCGTTATAGGGGCGGGCATGGCCTTCATTTATCAGAATGAGGCCGAGGTTTTCAAATTGCGGCGAATAAACATCGGCGACCACGCGCCCGCCATATTTATCGAAAGTGACTTTATATAAAAGCACTTGTTCGCCGGCCAGCTTTTTGAGCTTTTGACGGGCTAAACTGGCCTGCTTGCGTTCTTGTTTGCATTTGGCGCGTTTGCCGCGTTCGGGCGTATCGATGCCGCGCACCCGCACCAGCGTCTCAACCACATGATTGAGCCAAATCTTGGCACGAACGCGCACGGTGTCGCCGTCTATCACCTCCAGCACGTCGGCTCGATAGCTCAAGCCCTCGCCGGCAAATTTTTGCAGATAATAGGTGGCCACGGCCTCGGAGTGGTGGCAATGAAAATCGCCCGTGCTGCGTTGGGTGTGGCAGCCATCATTATTAAACCCGCCGCTATGCGCCAAGGCAGGCGGGGCAAGGCTTGCGGCCAAAGCAATGGGCAGATAAATCGCGATGAAGGGTTGGCGCATTAGCTGAATTTGTAGTTTCGTTGCTTGCAGGCGGCGGCGCGGGTTTGGGCTTGGGAGATTTGCTGCGGCGTCATTTCTTTGGCGATATTATCGCGGTTCCCAACGGCTAGCTCCTGCCCTTGCGCGGCTGCCAAATTGAACCACATGTGAGCGGCTAGGTAATTTTGCGGCACACCTTCGCCATTAGCATAGCGAACCCCCAGATTATTTTACGCGTCAGCATCCCCTTGCTCGACAGCCTTGCGATACCATTTCACGGCCTCAGCATAATCTTGCGGCACACCTTGGCCTTCTCTATGCATTTGCCCGAGATTATACTGTGCCCGAGCATCCCCTTGCTCAGCGGCCTTGCGCCACCATTTTACGGCCTGCGAATATTTACCATCGCTATAAGCGGCTTCGCCCCTCTCAAAATCCTTCTGCGCATCCGCAAAAGCACTGCTCAGCGGAGCCAAGGAGAGACATAGCAATATGGCGAGAAGCCGAAAATATTGTGTCATAGCGTAATCCTTATTGTTCTTATTGCAGTTCACCCTAGACACCCGCCTTCACCCACGCAATAAAAAAGCCCCGCCATTTCTGGCGCGGCTCTTCTATAAAGCTGGCTGGTGGTGGGCGATACTGGGATTGAACCAGTGACCCCTACAATGTCAATGTAGTGCTCTCCCGCTGAGCTAATCGCCCCTATAACCACGAAACAGGGTGAGCTTGTATTTACAGCAATGAGGCGGAAAATCAAGCGACTTTGCGCGCCTGCTATGATAGTCTCCTCGCCATGACGAAGCCTGCACCGCTCCCGTATATTTTCTCTCCCGCTGCCACCGTGGTAGGCGATGTGTCGGGCGATGTGTTGGGCGATGTGTCGAGCGATGTGGCAGGCGCGCCGTCGCCTATTCTCATCACCTCGCCACATAGCGGATGCGACTACCCGCCCGCCTTTCTGGCCGCCTCGCGCCTCGATGCGCACGCCATTCGGCAATCCGAAGATATGTTCGTCGCCGAGCTATTTGCCGATGCGCCCGCAGCAGGCATTGCCCTTTTGGCGGCACGATACCCGCGCGCCTATGTCGATTTAAACCGCGCGCCCGATGAATTAGAACCCATGTTGTTCGCCGATAAATTGCCAGATTATATCCCCAAGCCATCGCTGCGTGCCAATTCGGGCCTTGGCACAGTGCCGCGTTTGGTGGCGGAAAACACGCCGATTTACGACCATAAATTATCCTTCGCCGAAGCCCAGCAGCGCATTGAAAGCGTCTATCAACCGTTCCACGAGAAGCTGGGCCAAACCTTGCGCGAAACCCATCAGGCGCATGGCATGGCCATTTTGCTCGACGCTCATTCCATGCCCTCGCAAGCGACGAAAAAATCTGGCCAAAGCGAAAGCCAAATTGATTTCGTCTTGGGCAATCGGCACGGCCGCGCCTGCGACGAGCGCTTAAGCGATTGGGTGGGTGCTTTTCTCACCGCGCGTGGCTGGCGCGTCGGCTATAATAAACCCTATGCTGGCGGCTTTATCACCGAGCAATATGGCGCCCCCGCACGCGGGCTCCACGCGCTGCAAATCGAAATTAACCGCGCCATTTATATGGATGAAGACAGCCAGCAAAAGCATCGCGGCTTTGACGTTCTGCGCGCCGATATCGCCACCCTGCTGCACGCGCTGACCCAAGCCTTGCCGCAAATTTCAGCCGCCATTTCGGGCCCTCGCCAATCGGCCGCGGAGTAAGCCTCATGACAGACACAGAAATAGAAACCGAAAAACTCACGGACCTGATGGCCTTCGCGCATCAATTGGCCGATGCGGCGGCGCGCGCCAGTTTGCCTTTGTTTCGCAATCTCGAAACCGTAGATAATAAATTGACCGACGGTTTCGACCCCGTCACCGCCGCCGACCGCGACGCCGAAAGCGCCATTCGCGCCCTGATTGAAAACCATTACCCAAGCCACGCCATCCTAGGCGAAGAGTTCGGCAGCCAAGCAGGAGATGATTTCCAGTGGATTATCGACCCGATAGATGGCACCCGCGCTTTCATGTCTGGCATGCCAACCTGGGGCACGCTCATTGGGCTCAACTTTGAAGGCGCGCCTATTCTCGGCCTGATGGACCAGCCGTTCACCCAAGAGCGGTTTTTCGCCGCCCAAGGCCAAGGCGCCCATTTGCGCCATAAAGACACGCAAAGCCAAATGTCGACGCGCCCCTGCGCCGCCCTGGAGACGGCGGTTTTAGCCACCACGTCGCCCGATTTATTTGCCAACACCCCCGGCGCAGCCGCATGGGCGCGCGTGTTCCCCCAAGCCCAGCTGACCCGCTATGGCGGCGATTGTTATAATTACGCCCTGCTAGCGCTCGGCCAAGTCGATATCGTGATGGAGCAGGAGTTAAAACCAGTCGACATTCAGCCGCTGATTAAAATCGTGGAAGAAGCTGGCGGCATCCTCACCGATTGGCAAGGCGGCCCGGCGCATGACGGCGGCACAGCCATCGCCTGCGGCGACAAAACCCTGCACGCGCAGCTGCTCGATATTCTGGCCGCTTAGGCTGGCTTTACGAAACGCTCGACTGGGCTTGGTAAAACGCTTCGATGTTTTTCAAAAACGCTTTGCGCGTCGCGTTTTTTTCCATCATCAATTCATGGCGCGCTTTCGGGTAAAAATCGCCCTGCCCATTGACCACATGTTTCAACACATGCGCATGGGCCCCATTGTCGACCAGCAACTCTTCCTCTGCCGTGCCGATATAGAGCGGCGTGGTGATTGTGTTCAAAAAAGCGGGTTTTTCGCTATCTTTCATGGCTTTAAAAGCGGCCCCCATCCACCCCAGACTGGCGCCATTCACTTGCAAGCGAGGCTCTTGAACGCATAGTTTTTCGCCGCGGCGAAAGCGTTTTAAATCATAGGTCACACGATTGGTTTTCGCATCGGCCGGATGCACACCCGGGGGAAGAAACGGATTCCAGCTATCGCTTTTGCCCACAAGTCGATACAGACCCATCACCAGACGCAAGACAAGGCCCAAGCCGGTCGGCAAAGCAATGCCGTGCATGGGCGCGCATTGCGCCAAAGCGGCAAACCATTCTGGGTGAGCTTGCGCCGCACGCAAAGAAATTTGCCCGCCCATAGAATGCGCCAGCCCCAAATGCGGCTTCGGCATGGGCGCGACCAAGCGCTCCCAGCGATCCTCTAGGTCGCGCAAATTAATATCAAAATCGGTCAAATGCAGGCGCGTCGGCTCCTTGCCGTCGCCCTCAGATAGACCATGGCCGCGCCACTCTGGCAGCACCACGCAATAGCCGAGCGCCATGAGATCCGACACGGTTTCAAAATATTTCTCGATATATTCCGAATAGCCCGTCATCAGCACAATCGTGCCGCGTGGTTTTTCGGGGGTAAACACAGCGCTGCGCAATAAGGCGCCATCGCGCGCTTTCAAATAGCCAACTTGGGCATTATCGGGGGTCGGATTGGCTTTATGCGTGACAAATTCTGCGGGCGCATCCCATGTCATCGTTTCGGTCATGGTTTGGTTCATCGTGGTGTCTCATCTTTTTCCAATTTTCGAACCGCCATCATGCGCGAAGCTTCCCCCCTTTGGCAAGCGGCACGCAATTTTGATTTCCCGCAATGAATCTGGCATATTTAGCCCCAATCTTAATCCTAAGAGCCTTGCCAATAGGCCGAACCACGACGGAGTTAAACATGCAAAAGAACACCAGTTTTTGGACCAGCAATTTCGGCTTTATGATGGCCTGTATTGGCGCCGCCGTTGGGCTTGGCAATATTTGGAAATTTCCCTATATGACCGGCACCCAAGGAGGTGGGGCTTTTGTGTTTATCTACCTTGTGACCATTTTTGCCATCGCCATTCCGGTGGCGGCGGCCGAGATTATCATTGGCCGCAAAGGTAATTCAGACGCCAGCACCAGTTTTAAAATCATCGCTCAAGAAAACAATCGCACGCCCGCTTGGGGCGCCATTGGCGGCATTGGGGTTTTGGCCTCTTTCATATTAATCACCTTTTACGCGGTCATCGCGGGCTGGGTCAGCTCTTATGTATGGCGCGCCCTATCGGGGCAAATTTCGGGTCTCGACGCGTCCAGCGCCGACGCGATGTTCACCCATCTTCTGGCCTCGCCGGGCGAGATGATTTTCCACCAAGTGATATTTCTCGCCGTCATCGGCCTTGTGCTGGTGCGCAACTTATCGGCGGGGCTGGAGCGGGCCAATCTCATTCTCATGCCATCGCTGATTGTCATGCTTTTGGGCATTGCGCTTTACGGCGCTCTGGCTGGCGATATGGCGGCCGCGGCGCGCTATTTATTCACCCCTGATTTCAGCAAAATCACGCCAGAGGTAATCCAGTCTGCTGTCGGCCACGGGTTTTTCTCGGTCGGCGTCGGCTCGGCCATTCTCATTACCTATGGCGGCTATCTCGATAAATCCATCCACATTGGCAAAGCCGCGATTATCATTGGCTTGGCCGATACCGCCATTGCTTTGCTGGCAGGTTTGGGCATTTTCTCTATCGTCTTTGGCCAATCGCTCGACCCCACGGCGGGCACGGGGCTTATGTTCACCACGCTGCCGCTAGCTTTTGCGCAACTCACCGGCGGCGCTGTTTTGGCACTGATTTTCTTCGCTCTGGTCTATGTGGCGGCGCTGACCTCGGGCCTGGCTTTGGCCGAAGTGATTATCCGCTGGGCGGAGGGCCGCTTTGGCTGGCGCCGCGCACGAGCTAGCGGCGCCATGTTGACAGCCGCCTTTCTTATCGGCTTGCTAACCGTCTTCTCTTCCAATATCTGGCAAGACGTGCAAATCGCCGGACGCTCTCTTTTCGACACGAAAGATTATATCATAACCGCCTACCTCATGCCCTTGGGCGGGCT
>Ga0257126_1001137_pt1 | contig 19676 bp, 15 predicted proteins | sample SI060_120mmetaG_FD_190151 | JGI IMG/M metagenome (GOLD analysis project Ga0257126, IMG submission 190151) | Marine microbial communities from Saanich Inlet, British Columbia, Canada - SI060_120m | ecosystem: Environmental > Aquatic > Marine > Inlet | place: Canada: British Columbia | collected... | reverse complement strand
TCCCACTTGATGTTGTACCATTACCACCACCACCACCACCACCACCTGGAACAAAACCATTTTGATACGTTTCATAATATTTATTTTGTAATACAACTAATAAAAAAATAATAAATATCAATAATATTATTTTAATCATTATAATTAAAAAACATTAAAAATTTGTTAAATTCAATAAATTCAATATAGTGTATTGTAAAAAAATGTATTTTAAAAAATTGAAATTTATTTAAAGATATTACAGATTAATAAATAAATGCCTAAAATTAGTTCAACCAATTCTAATGATGATGTGGTGAAACTAGACCATAGGACACATATATATAAATTACCAGACACTTATATTGGTAGTATAGAAAAGAGTAAAGAATCACATTATATCAAAAACGATGAAACACATATATTCGAGAAAAAAGAGTGTGAATTTATTCCTGGAGAATATAAGATTTTTGATGAAATCATGGTAAATGCCCTTGATCAATATATTAGAACAAATGAAAATTCTAGTTGTACTGATAAAGTAAAAAATATTGATGTATCTGTAGATAAATCAACTGGCGAAATATGTGTCAAAAATGATGGTGAAGGTATTAATGTGTCAATGAATGCTAAAGAAAAGGTATATAATCCAGAATTGATTTTTGGTCATTTACTTACATCAACCAACTACAATGAAAAAACGTTGAAACATGTTGGTGGTAAAAATGGCTATGGTGCTAAACTAACAAATATTTTTTCAAAACAATTTTGTGTAGAAACATGTGATGGTAAATATATGTTTAAGCAAATATTTTATGATAATATGTCTAGAAAAGATAAACCTATTATCAAAAAATCAAAGGCAAAACAATATACGCTTATCAAATATATTCCTGATTATCCTAAATTTAAAATTGATGGATTAACAGAAACAATGATAAAAATTATGGAAAAACGAGCATATGATGTAGCAGCATTTACAAATAATGCCACAATTTCTTTTAATAAAGAAAAACTCAATATTAAATCATTCAATAACTATGTTGATATGTATATTACAGATAGTGACATTAAAAAGGTATATGAAAAGATTAATAATCGTTGGGAAATTGCTATATGTTTAAATGATGACCAAGTATTTGAATCAATCTCTTTTGTAAATGGTATTAATACAAGTAAAGGTGGTAAACATGTGGATTATGTGACTAATCAGATCACTAAAAAATTAAGTGAATTTATTACTAAAAAAAAGAAAATGACTATTAAACCACAATTTATTAAAGATAATATTAGAATTTTCATTAAATGTACTATTGATAATCCATCATTTAACAGTCAAACAAAAGAATTTATGACAACAAGCAAAGATAAATTTGGTTCTGAGTGTGTTATTAGTGACAAACTTATCACACAAATCTCTAAAATTGGTATTGTTGAAAGATCTATAGCATTGTATGAACTTAAAAATTCGAAAGGATTGAAAAAAAATGATGGTAAAAAACAAAACCGATTGAAAGGTCTTCCTAAGTTGGAAGATGCTAATTGGGCAGGAACAAAGAAATCGGATCAGTGTACACTCATTTTGACCGAAGGAGATTCGGCAAAGTCAATGGCAATGGCAGGTATGTCTATTATTGGTCGGGACAAATTTGGAGTATTTCCATTAAAAGGGAAGATTTTGAATGTGAAAGATGCTATGAATGGTAAAAAATTGATTGAAAATGTAGAAGTCAGCAATATTAAAAAGATTTTAGGTCTTGTATCAAACAAGGTTTATAGTGATACTAAAGAATTGCGATATGGCAAATTGTTGATTTTAACAGATCAAGATGAAGATGGTTCGCATATTAAGGGATTGATATTTAATTTATTTGAAACATTGTGGCCATCATTGTATAGATACGATGGATTCTTGAATACAATGTTGACACCAGTGATCAAAATCAAAAAGAAATCAACTGAGAAATCATTTTATAGCGTTAAAGATTTCAATAAATGGATGAAAGGTCCAACTAATGATGGTAAATGGACAACTAAGTATTATAAAGGATTGGGTACTAGTACTCCAAAAGAAGCAAAAGAATATTTTAAGAAGCCAAAAATGGTAAATTATACGACACATTCTGTAAAAGATAGTGAATCTATTCATTTAGCATTTAGTAAGATTGATGGTAGTGCTGATAAACGTAAGGAGTGGTTGTCTAAGCATGACGAAGAAAACACACTAGATTATACAACTAAAACAGTTACTGTTGAAAAATTTATTCATGAAGAGATGATTCATTTTTCAGCATCAGATAATGTTAGATCATTGCCAAGTATTATTGATGGATTGAAACCATCTCAAAGAAAGGTATTGTATTGTTGTAAAAAAAGAAAATTAGAAACAAAAGAAATTAGAGTTGCGCAACTTGCGGGATATGTTAGTGAACATGGTGATTATCATCATGGTGAAACAAGTCTTCATGGAACTATTGTTAATATGGCCCAAGACTTTGTGGGTTCAAATAACATTAATTTGTTAGATCCAGTTGGACAATTTGGAACACGAATGATGGGTGGTAAAGATTCAGCTCAGCCAAGGTATATTCATACTAAAATGATGCCAATTACAAATCAACTATTTAATAAATTGGACGAACCATTGTACACATATAATAAAGATGATGGAGTAAATATTGAACCAAAATATTATGTTCCCATATTACCAATGGTTCTTATTAATGGTAGTCAAGGTATTGGAACTGGATGGTCTACTGATATTCCAAAATTTAATCCATTCGATATTGTTAAAAACATTAAAAATTATATTAATGGTATTCCATTGACTGAAATGAATCCATATTGTCATGGATTCAAAGGAACTATTACTAAAAAAACTGATAAATTGTTTGTTAGCAAAGGATTATATGAGATTAAAGGATCCACTATTATTGTTACCGAATTGCCTATTGGAATGTGGACTGATAACTATAAAAATTATTTGGAATCTCTTATAATTGACCCTAAAAATAAGAGTAAAAAACAGATTATTCGATATTACAATTCTTATTCTACAGATATCGATGTTAAATTTGAGATTGTTATGAATGAAGATGAAATTTGGGATTTGAATAAATATAATGAAAAGATTGGAATGACCTATTTAGAAAAAACATTTAAATTAGTTTCATCTATTAATTTGAGTAATATTGTTGCGTTTGATTCAAATCATCAAATTAAAAAGTATGCTTCTATCAATACTATTTTGGAAGAATATTGTCAGTTGCGATTGAATTTATATGATTCAAGAAAAACATATTTGCTAGATAAATTACAACGTGAAATTGATACATTGAGTATTAAAATTAGATTTATTAATGAATTTATTAGTGGTACTATCATTATCAATAATCGTAATAAGTCAAATATTATTGAGCAACTTGAAAAAGGTAAATATCCACAAGAAAATGATAATTATGATTATTTGCTAAAAATGCCTATTTATAATTTAACAAAAGATAAAATTGATGAATTCAATGCTAATCTAAATGATAAAGAAAGTGAATTCAAAGACTTGAATTCTAAAGATAATAAAACACTTTGGCTTGATGATTTGAAAACAATTGAACCTAAATTAACAATATTCAAGGAATCTAAAAAGTTTAAATTTAAAGTTAAAAAGTAAATTAGCATGTGTTGACTATAATAAATATTCCAATCATACAAAGTATTATACCTAAACCCCCATATATATTTATTTTTTGTTTAAATAATAAATATCCAAACAAGAATGTTAATATAACATTTAGGTTTATAATCATATGAGTATAACCAATATTAGGAGATAATTCCAATGATTTAATTATTACAGTTTTTCCAACAATAATCAATATACTAAATAAAATTATACTTCTTATAGTAATTGAATTAAGTTTCATATTTTTTATTTTTGATATATTAAACATCAAATAAATAGATGCTACTATACCGGTTACAACAAAGCATATTGGAATAACTGTATTAAGATTATTACAGTTGTTTGTCAAATATTTAATATTAACTATTTCACATGCTGTAATGAAACAGGCAAATAATGCTAAAAACATCCAATATTTTTGTATATTCATTATTATTTTATAATATTTAAATTAAATTATAGTATTTTTAAATTATTAATTTAAAGTGTTTAGTAGTATTAATTAATATGAATGATAATCTAATAGACCAATTTGAAAGTTATGTAAATATGGAAGATACAAAGGATAAATACAAAACAATAACTAAATCATATACATTATGTATAAATAGTAAAGATAGATTATTGACAGACCATGGAGATACTAATTATGATTTTTCGGTCAATTTTAATTCTGTAAATACAAATGCTTTAAATATAGGAAAAAATTTTAAAAATATTAAATCAGTCCATTTTTTAGGTATGGTTATTCCAAATATTTATTTGGATATAAAAGAAGTTTTAAGTTTGTACAATCATGGGTTAATAACATCTGACTCTAATCCAATAAGATGTATGAGAATAAGCGATTTACCATATTTATTATTACATATAAATGAAATTAAAAATAATACAAATTTTGGTTCAAATAATCAATTAAATAAATCAACATTTATTTTAGTTATGGATGATACTAATATAAGAACAAATAATAATAGTGGAACGTATTCTGTTGCAGGAAACACTTTTTCTGAACATGGAAATATTAACAATACTATTTTAGCTGGAACTGATAGACGTGTTATATATTTTAAAAGTATTACACCACAACCAATAAATTATTATTCAACACCCTATAGTTATTTAAATAATTTAAAAATTACAATAACTACACCAGAAGGTACATTATTATCAAATTTGAATAATTTTCTAGAATGTTCCAGTATAAAATATGATACTAATACAACCCATAAATTAATCATAACATTTTCAAACTATTTTTGTGCTGATGAATATAGTTTAGGTGATAAGTTAATATTTAAAGATATAGTTGTATCAAATACATCTTTAACAAATTTTTTGATGAGACAAAATGGTCATACTATAATAAAAATTGATGGAAATGGATCTGGAGGGAGACAAACTAAATTGTATAACAAAATTTCAATTCCATTTGAATATACTATAAATTTAAGTGATTCTACTGGTAACTCATCTATAAACAATACATTTAATTTACCTACAACTGGGATTACAGATATTCCGGTTTCTGGAAAGGCAATTAATAGTTCACTACAAACAACATTTGCAATGAATATAGTGAATGAAGAACGCGATGAACCAAAATTACATGGAAATATTATTTAAGAAACTTTTTTGTATGTATAATTATATGAGTAGTTTTATAAATTTAAATGGATTCAATGGTACACCATTTGAGTTATTTGAAAATAACAATGTTTTTAATAACAAATCAACAAATATGACTGGAAATATGGGTAAAACAAATTTGAGCGAAATGTATTTTTCACAAAGCAATATTGATTATTTACAAAATTCTATTATTAGAGGTGTATTTAATATATCAAATACAAAAATATGTAAACAATCAGAAGAAGAATTGCTTATAATAATGAGATCTATTTTTATACAACATGCCAAACATTTAGATTACAATTTTCAAGAACAAATTAATGAATTAAATTCACATGTATTAAGTTACAGTATCAAAAATATAGATTCCAGTATAAAACAATATAATGGTTATATTGATAATATAACAAAAGAACAATCGATAATGAATATGCCACAAAGTGTTAGTATTAAAGGTGAAAAAACGTTGATGCCTAAACATTTTATTTAACATAGTTTAAAAAAGATTATAAAAATATATTCATTTATTAATGTATAACGATAATGAACTTAAAGAATTAAAGAAGGAAATAACAAAACTAGAAGAATTCCAACAAATTGAAATATTCAAAATATTAACTAAAAATAATATAAAATATACACAAAACAATAATGGTATTTTTTTAAACATGAAATTAATTAGTATTGAATGTTTATTAGAAATACAAGATTATTTAACATTCATAGAAAATAATAAAATATTGTAAAATTGATTTAAAACTTGTAATATATTTACAATTAAAATGTCTGTTACTATTGGAAATATTACAAACCGAATTAAAAGCAATAAACAAAATATTAAAATAAATCTAAGTGTTAATCCTGGTTTTGAACAAACAAATGTAATTCCTAAACGCACAAAACAAAGTTTAAATAAGTTACATACAGAAGTTTGTGAAACTCAAGGTGATATTATTTATAATGAAAATGAAGTTATAAATATTCCTAAAAAATTAGACAATCTATTTAATAATTTATTATGTGATAATTACTATTTTTATGGTATTCCTATTAATTCTTCTAGTTTTTTAAATTCTTTACTTTATATAATTCTATCTGATTTCAAATTTAAAACTGTTTCAGAACAATCTAAATACGCAGTACAACTATCAGAATCACTCGAAAATGATATAAATACTTATTTTAAAACTAAAAAATATAGTTCATATGATTATAAAAAATCAGCAATGATAGACAATATTAAAAATGGTATTTGGGAAAATGCCGAACTACACTATTTGTCTGATTATTATAATATAAATTTGATTGTACTTGATTATTACAAATTTACATACCATAGTGGTCAAAATTATAATGAACATTCAAATAATGTAATTATTGTAAAGTATAATGATATTTATTTACCATTAATACATATATTTGGAGAATATCCAAATAATCTTATTTACAAATGTATCATTAATAAACTTAAAATTAATAATTTAAGTATTGATAATCAACACAGTGATGCTAATCAACACAGTGATGCTAATCAACACAGTGATGCTAATCAACACAGTGATGCTAATCAAGAACCTAGTAAAAAAATAGTAATATTGAAAGCAATAACATCATATAAATTAGCAGAATTACAGAAACTCGCACAGTTAAATAATATATCTGTGAAAGAAAATGGCAAAAATAAAACAAAAAAACAATTGTACAATGAAATTAGTAATTTGTAGATAGTTATTCATATCTTTTTTTTATTGGTTAATATAAAATTGATTAAATAATTTAAAAATAAAATAAATATAATATATATAATGAAAATAAAACCATATGCTAAGGCTTTAGAAGAACTTGTCGCCAAAGCAGAAAAAAATACAAATTATGAATTAGAAGTTTTAATAAAAAATTATCAAAACAATGTAATAACCCAAGATAAATTTTTCAATGTATTGAAAAGATTAAATAGTGAATCACACATTATGTTTAGTAATGAAGAAGAATATTTAGATATTATAGTAGATTCTGTTAGATTTACTATTGTTGGTAATAATAATATAATAAAATATTGTCAAAGCGAAGATATAAAAAGTATTAATCCTAAATATATACATATTGTACAAAAAACTAATATAAACAAAATAGATATTAATGATTACAAAATACGATTTAATCTTAAAAATGAAATAACACTTGATAGAAAAACAAAAATAGTTTCCGATATTTTGAAAGAGTGGAAAACGACATATAAAATTTTTAGATATAAAAAACGTATTTCATTCCTTACACATGATAACATGTTTCAATATGATATGACTATGATTAAATCTAATAAAGTGAGTGAAAAAGGTCCAAATACAACAATGAAAAAAAGAGATATTCCAAATTACAAAAAAAAATATGTCGCAAAACCATTTCATATAAAAAATTTTAATCAATGGTTTAATAAATTTAATGATAATGATGATGTACCAATGATTGGTAAAAGTTTTGATAAATTAGTTCATTATAAATCTGTAAAACAATCAAAAGTATTTGATAATGATTTAGAATATGAAATAGAAATCGAATATATTGGTAATAAATTACAAGGTAAAAAACCATCTCCTAAAACAATTTTATTGAACATGATACAAAATTTAATAATTGTTTTACAAGCATATCATAAAACCTATTATATTATTTCAGACAATGAAAAAAATGATGTAATAACACAATACAATACACTAATGAATTCATATAGATTTAGTGCTCCTATGAATGTTACATTAGAAAAGAAACATATGATAGAAAGAAGTTATGTTGATTACAATAATTTAGTATCTATAAGAAAGGAATATTCGGTAACTGATAAGGCTGATGGTGAAAGAAATCTATTAATAATATTACAAAATGGACAAATGTATTTACTTAATAGAAAAAATGACATTAAATATTTAGGTGCTAGTTGTATTGAATTAGGTGGAAGTATTTTAGATAGTGAATATATATTACATGATAAACATAACAATAATATTAATTTACTAATGTTATTTGATGCTTATTTTTATAAAGGAACTGATATAAGAAATAGAATTCTTCAACGTTCACAAGAAGAAATAATAGAAAATAAAATAAAAGAATCACGGCTAGAAATATCTCAAGAAATATATGATATTCTTCAAACAAAACTAAAATTAGAATCAAATAATAATTTGAGAATACATTTGAAACAATTTTTATTCGGTGATGATGATATTTATACAAAAGAAACTGAAATGTATATAGATAATCAACAAAAGGAACTTATAAAGTATAGCGAAGACGAACAAGAATATACAGATATTTTGGAGTCTATTTCTATCCATAAATCTGATCAAAAAATATTTGAGTGTTGTTCAAATTTGTATAGCAAAGAATATGAATATAAAATAGATGGTCTTATATTCACCCCAAGAAATTTATTTGCGGGAGAAGAACCTGGTACAAAACCTAAATTTAATGGACGATGGTATAGATCATTTAAATGGAAACCTCCAGAAGAAAACACCATCGATTTTGTTGTAGAAATAATGAAAGATCCAAATAATATTACAAAGGATTTAATTAAAAATAATAGTAGTGGTTCATATAAAACATTGATATTGAAAATAGGATATGACCCAGAAAAACATAATGTATACAATTCAATGCGAGTATTGAATGAAAATATTGTATATGTAAAAGAATTTACAAGCATCGAATTTTTCCCAGCAGATCCATATTCTAAAGATGCTTGTTATGCTCCAATATTATTAGAAGATGATAACATATATACATTAGATGATAAAATGATAATAAAAGATGGAATGATAATTGAATGTAAATATAATATTGATGAAAGTGGTATTTTTAAATGGAGTCCTATGAGAGTAAGAGATAATTTGACCCCAAATGATTATATTACCGCAAATAATGTATGGAATTGTATACATAACCCTGTTACATTAGATATGATTACAACTGGAAAATCTGAATCTGATAACAATGAATTTGATATATATTATAACAACAATACTAAACGTAGAGAAAGACAATGTACACCAATGTACGATTTCCATTCATATGTAAAAAAGAAATTGATAACTGATAATATATCTGGAAATAATAATTTACTAGATACATCTGTAGGTAAAGGTGGTGATTTAAATCATTGGATTTCTGCGAATGTTAATATGGTTGTCGGAATTGATGTATGTAAATATGGATTAGTTGAACCATCTGGTACATGTAATCGTATACTAAAAAAAAGTATTGACTTAAATGATATTCATTTTGCCGAAAATTCATTAATTATATGGGCCGATACATCTAAAAATATTATGAAAGATGGTGGATTAGATCTATTAAATAAATATTATTTAGATATTATTTATGGTAATAAGTTGTTTGAAAATATTGAAAATAGTAAACTAAAGAAATTCCATAACTTAGGTAATGTATCTGAAGGGGGTGGTTTTGATATGGTAAGTTGTCAATTTAGTATACATTATTATTTCGAAAATAGCACTATTTTGAATACATATTTAAGCAATGTTTCAAATTCATTAAAATCTGGTGGAATATTCATTGGTACTTGTTTAAATGGCACTAAAGTATTTAATTTATTAAAAACCAATGATACTATACGCAATGAAGGAGAATATACATGTTGGAAAATTACAAAAAAATATACAAATAAAAAATTTTCAGTAAATGAAAATTCTCTTGGATTAGAAATAGATGTATTTAACGAATCTATAGGTATATCTATTAAGGAATATTTAGTAAATATGGATTATTTAATATTCATGTGTGATAAATATAAATTGAGAATAAAAGAAGTTGATAGTTTTGAAACTAAATATTCTAATATGGGTTCAGAAAAATATGGCACTGTTGATAAAATGACAGATGATATGAAAAAATACAGTTTCTTGAATAATTACTTCATATTTGAAAAAATATAGATAATAGTTATTTAAAGTATTTACTATATTAGTATGTATGAATAAAAATACCTACCATCTTAAAAAAGATAAGTTATGTAAGTTACCATCTATATCCTTAAAATTTAATTCGAATGAACAACATAATATTAACAATTTGTATGAATATAATCAATTAATAGTTTACAAAAACAATATTGATAATTTAGAATATAATAAATCATGGGACAAAGCCAAAAAATTAAGTAATATGTTTGAACTTATATATCTTCCAAATAAAAAATTTAAACATGATTCAATATCTAAATATGAACCTTTAAGCAGAGCATATTTCAAATTATTTGAAATATTAGTTGATTTTGATTTAATAAATCGTAATAATAAATTGAATATAGCAGCATTAGCAGAAGGACCAGGTGGTTTTATAGAAGCAACTTTAAATTATAGGAAAAGGATAACTAATATAAAAGATAATATCCAAGCAATAACATTATATTCTTCAAATAAAGATATTCCTGGATGGAATAAATCTAAGAATTTTTTAAGAAAAAATTCAAATGTAACTATTAGTTATGGAAAAGATAATAGTGGAGATTTGTACAAATTACAAAATATAAAACAATATTCACAACTATTTAATAATGATGTTGATTTTGTAACTGCTGATGGTGGGTTTGATTTTTCTTATAATTTTAATAAACAAGAACATTTGTCATACCGTATACTATTTTGTGAAATAGTAACTGCTCTAAGTGTTCAAAAAAAGGGTGGATCATTTGTATGTAAATTTTTTGATATGTATACTGATATTACAAAATCATTAGTGTATTTATTATTATCAGTATATGAAAATGTATATATTACAAAACCAAATACAAGCCGAACTGCTAATTCTGAAAAATATATTGTATGTAAAGATTTCATCGGAATTGATAAAAACTATTTAAATAAATTATATATTGTAGTTGAAAGTTTAGATTTTATTTACGAAAATAATATGTATGTACATCAAATTTTTGATTATAATGATGCCGATTTTTTACAACAAATGAATACGATTAATACACATTTTTATAATAATCAAATTAATAGTATTAAAAAAACATTAAAGATTATAGAAACAAATGATTTAGATATAGAGTTCGGATATTCTATAAAACAACAAACAATATTGGCATATAATTGGTGTAAATATTACAAAGTATCTATTAATTATACTAGTAAATATATTAAAAAATACAAAAATATATTATCTATACCGAATCTTAAGACTAAAAAAAATTATTAATTGAAATAATACAATTCCATTTGATACAATTAAAGGATTTTCAAATATCATTATTCCATAAATTAAAAATAATATACATGTTGTAATTTGTAATCCAATAAACCAAAAAGATATATCATTTACTTTTTTTGTTTTTATAGTGTGGATAATTTGTGGTATCAATGTTATAGTTAGAAAAAAAGCACCAACATATCCAATTGATTCTGCTATTTTATTTTCAGTCATATTGTAATTTATTTAATTATCTTTATATTTAATTATTTTATGAAAAAAATATTGTATTAATATATAATGGTTAGTTTAGATTTAGTGATTTTACTTTTAATTTTAATATTAGTTGTATACTTATTGTATTTACATTTAAGTCCAATAAATGATGCTCAACTCAAAAATAATGTTTTAGTTAACGAATTAAATAAAGCTGAAATTATAAATAACAATTTAGTAAATAATTTAAATAAAAATAATAAATTAGTAAATAACATAGTAAAAAATAACAATGTCAATAATTTATTAACAAATGATTTAGTAAATAATTTATCAAATAATGGTAATAATTTATTAAACAATCCAGTCGTTAATAGTCCTTTAATGAATAATGGTTTAAACAATCCACTCGTTAATAGTCCTTTAATGAATAATGGTGTAAACAATCCAGTCGTTAATAGTCCTTTAATGAATAATGGTGTAAATAATCCACTCGTTAATAATTTAGATATTAATGATTTAAATAGTGGTTCAGTAAATGGTGGCAACAATGCCTATGTAAATGGTGGTAACAATGTCTATGTAAATGGTGGTAACAATGAAGTTAATTCCGGAAATCTTATTGAAACATTAAATTATTATTGAAAATAAAATATAAATTATATATATATATGAATTATCCAGTTGATTTAAAATCAGATGTTGATCCTATTTATAGATGGAATAATATTATTACTAAGGCGCCACCACCAAAAAAAAATGGAGGATTGTATTGTGGACCACAAAATAATGCTCCATGGATGCCTAAACCAGTCGTTCCAACAACAACATATTTTATGCAAGTATTAATGAAAAATATTGACCCACCACCTCCACCAGGCGCTACAGAACAATATCCTACAAACAATAGACTCGGTAATAACTATACATCAATGCCTGGGGTTAAATGGCTCAAAACAAGCAACACTGGTCCATATCATATAAAAGTTATAGATTCTAATTTTAGCAAGAAGAATTGATTTTAGATACAAAATAATTTAATGCTATATAAATATTAGGAAACCAAAAATCGATTTCATTGCTCATATAATTATTTTTATTTATTAATACAGTAATCCATCCAAAACCTTTAGCATTTATCAAATTTTCAGGCAAATCATCAAAAAAAACACATTTATCGCTATTTTTTATTTTGTTAATTTTCATAAATTGTAAATATGAATTATAATCAGGTTTTAACAGATTTATTATATCGCGCGACGTAATACAATTGAATTTATTTTTAATTTGAAGTTTATCTAAACATTTTAATCCATGATTATATGTTCCATTTGTAAATATTAATTTGTAAGATGGTAATACTGTTAATAAATAATTAAGTTGTTTATCATTCGATAAATTATTATAACAAAAAGGTTGATCACTTTTTAATTGATATAATGTTTGATCAAGATCAAATATCCAATACAACATTTAATTACATTATAATTTTTTTTTACTCTTCAAACCTTGTTAATTTAACAATGATGAAAAATCTGCCGGAATATACTTTCGCGATTTCAATATTTTTCCACTATCTTTATTAAACACAATATATCCAAATGTATTTTTTTTGTAAGTTGGTGTTTTATATCTATCATCATTGTTTACACTCTTGAAGATTTAAAATGAGACAAATATAAAATTGAATTATAAATTATTATTTATAATATCAATAAATATGGAAAACTTCTACCTTAAGAAAAATCCAGACTGGGAAAATAAAACTAAATATGGTTATGTTGAAGGCGAAGATAAAAATCTAGTTAATAGACTAACGGATTCATCGGAGGAGCATTCTGAATTATCTAATTTTACTAACATTTATGGTTTTGAGAAAATGGATAATTATAAACTTTATAAAGAAATAGACAAAATAGTTTCAATAATTGGTTCAAATAGAATAAGATTAGTTGAAAATATTTATGGCATTAAATTACCATTATTAACAGAATTAAATAAATATTTAGTAGACTCTGCAACAAAAAAATCTAATGAGTTTATTTACAATGATGGTATACCTCTTTTATTAAGAGTATTAAAAGAAGAATTTCCCTTATTAGGATTAAAATTAGTCAAAGAATATTCTCAAGAAGAAATAGAAGAAATAAATAATTCAAGTAGAGAATATTGTAGAAAACAACTAGAAACCGATTATCAACCCCTTTTAAAATTATCACAAGAATCTAGAAAATCTAAACCAAAAATTACAAAACAACAAAAAAAAGATGAAAATAAATGGTATGAAAGAGAATATCAACGAACTATTATTGAAAATGGTCTAGAAAAATTAACAAATTTACATAAATTTTATTTAGAATTAGCTACAGGAGGTGGAAAAAGTTATATAATCTACAAGATTTTATCCAAACTTAAACCCAAAACGATTGTTATATTTTCACCAAGAAAAAATATTAATAAACAAAATTGTAGCTCTAAATATTTATCTATATTAGATAATGAGTATTTAGTTTATAATTGTTCAAATGGTGGTGATTTTACTATTTTTAAAGAAAAATGTCTGAGAGAAAATAAAAAAATGATTATTGTTGCTTGTCCACAAGGTTCTAATGAAAAAGTATACAATTTAATTTATGATAATAATCTAAGTGATATATTTATTTGGTTTGATGAAGCTCATCATACTATTGAAAAATGGGTAGATAAATTAGATAATAAATGTGCTAAGTTTTTCTTAGAAGATAATGAAATTATTACAAATAGAATATTTACATCTGCATCACCTGATAAAAAACATGTTGAACAGTATCCACAACTATTTGGCGAACTGTATTCGCCAATTAAAGTTAAAGAACTTATTGCCTTAAAATGGTTATGTCCAATTGTACCTCATATATTTAGTTTGAATAAGAATAATGTGGATATTTGTAATTATAATTTAGAACATTTTAGTAAATTTGATTGTAAATTTGGATTTAGTTTTCATAATATTCGAGAAAGTGCCTTTAATTTATTCTTAGAACATTATAATTCATTCATTAAAGGGAATACCAAAATAAAACCATTCTTATTAGTTGGAGATGACTATCAAAACTCTAAATTAGATGAAATACGATTAGAATATGATTTTATGTCAATAGATTTATATGAAGAAACAGAAAATAGTATGGGATATGTAGTTCAACAATATTCTATAGGGTATGATTTTAATAAAATAGATTATATTGTTTTTAGTGATCCTAAAATGTCATATAGTGATATTATTCAATGTATTGGAAGAGGACTTCGTCCAGATGGATTAGGAGATAATTGCGAAAATCTTTATAAGAAACTATCTATTATGCTTCCAGTATATATTGAAAGTGAAATTGATACAAATTTTAATAGGATTGAAGGAGTTTTAAGATATTTAGTGCATGATATTGACTACCCTTTTGAAGATATGGATATGAAATTCAGTTTAAGTGGTGAAAAACAACTTCTGGGAGAAAAATATGAAGGTCTAGAAAATATGAAAGCTATTTTACTCGATTTATTACAAGGAGGTAAATATTCTACCTGGAAACCAACCGAATTTATCACTTTAATGAAAAATAATAATATCCATGATAGGGAAAATGCGTATAATACATTTATTGAAAGAAGACCTGAATTGATTCTTCCCGAAGATCCTTATAGGTGTTTCCCTGATTTTACCTGGGAACAAACATTTAATGAAAGTCCATATTATTCAAAAGAAGAATGTAAACAAAAAATAGCACAAATTAAAGAAAATAATGAAGATTTAGATTTGGATGAGGAGGACGAACCAGAAGTATATTTGAATTCAATTGACCCTAAAATTCCACATCAATGTTTATTTAGATTTTATGGCGGATTTAATAATAACGAATACTATTAGCAGAATGATGAGATTACATCTTTCGCCATTTGTTTAAGATGAGTAATATATTCTTTTTCACTATTAATTTTTTCGTCAATAGACTGAATAAATTTTTCTTTTTCTTCAAATAACGCGATGCAATGTTGCTGGACTTCTTGTGTTGGTATTTTGATTTTAATCTTTCCTTTCAAATTTGTGCTGTTTATTTCAGGTATAGAACCCGTAATAATAGGTGTGTAATTTACCAAGTTTTCTAGATAATGATACAAATATTTTAAATCTATTATTTCACTATTTAGTGTTAGCACCCAACTAAATCTGGAACAATTATATTTTCCACCATCGATATATTTACAAATATTAAATATATCTGTCTTTGTATTAATTCTATAATTTAACATAATTTTAGGACCTTCAAATACATAATTATCTAAATTCCCTGAAATTGTTTTACCAGAATAATAAGGATAAATATTTTTTGAAGTATCTTCATTAGGTTTGCCTAAATTACCTCTTGTACATGTAATCAATTCACCCAACATTTTCTCTTCACTATCTTTCAACAGCTCGCGAATTTCTGCCTTTCTGCCATACTTTTTGTATTGATCTTTTTCAAGCTTCAACTGTGCAATTCGTGATTCAATTGTTTCAATACTGGTTTCAATCTGCGACAATTCATCCACAATCTGTTGCTGAACTTCAAGCGATGGGAGAAGTATTTTAATTTTTTCTTTTAAATTTTGTTGATTAAGTTTAGGGATTTGACCGGTAGTTACCTTTGAATAATCAACACAGTATTTTAGATTATAATATATATATTCATATTTTGTATCATCATTAATAGTTAAGATATGAGTATGATTGTTAGGCCAGAATTTTCCATTAACCTTATGAACTGCACCTATGCTACCATCTTGAGCACAGATAATATATTTGCCATCAAATAATGCTTTATTCATAAATGAATTTTCTATATGACCATTAGCACCATAATAAGGAAATTCTCCACCCGTTCTATTTTCCTTTTTAATTGCCTGACCACCTTGAATATTGTCACAAATTTCACCCAAAGCAACCATTGGAACATCATAATTATCAGAATCTTCTTTTACATAGTCTTTATAATTAAGAGAATATCCAGTATTTTTAAGTTCTTGTGCAGAAATGGTGAACATATCTTTCACGACATTACATTCTAAATTAGTTTCCATAAAATTAATATTTTGTGTTGCTCCATTTTTTGTAAAAACAATAACATTGGTAGATACAGACGCATGTTCAAATACACCATTAGGAACCTTTAAAATAGTTCTAATATTTATTTTTTGTAAAAACCACTCTCTAAATTGTTTAATTTTTTTTCTTATCCCTTCGAAAATTTCACCATCAGGTAGAACAATCACACAAAATCCACCTTCTTCAAGCATATAGACACAATGTTGAATGAATAAACAAGTTCCACCAGGTTTTCCTCCAATCTCAAGAGGATAGATTTCTTCAAATTTCACAAGTGAATCCGGATAGGTCTTATTAAAATTTTCTTTCAGTAATTTATAATCTTGTTTGGTACTAAATGGTGGATTAGTTACAATAGCTTTAAATTTTTTACTTAATATATATGGATTTTCACAAGCACTAAGGCTATCACATTTGATAATATTATTTCTACTATTGCCAGTAGTTAGAACCATACTCATTTCGCCAAACTTAATAGTATCAATTTCGGTTTCACAACCATAAATATTTTCAGAAGGAATATTACACATCTTAAACAACCTTGTCAAGAAACCACCGGTTCCCATACACGGATCATAAATAGTAATATCTTCCATAGGTTCAATCAATTTATCTAATCCTATTCCATGAAACATCAAGTGAATAAGATGACGAGGTGTAAAGAATTGTCCAAGAGCTTTCGCCCCACTATTTTTGCCTCCATATGCTCTAAATGATTCATGAATATCACCACAAGTTGTAGAGAATGCATCCTTAAATTCATCATCAATATCTAGAGAATCTATGATTTTAATAAGTTCAATAATACATGGACTTTTATCACAATGAAATTTATTATCATTTTCATAATAAATACTTGGGAATACTTTGATTAGAAATTTGTTTACAAAAATTCTCCATTCTTTGAAAACATCATCCTTTTTAGTTATTTCAGTTATATCATTACAATATGTTTTGAATCTATTAAATTGAGTATCAGACATATTTCCATCTGATTTAACTTTATTACATCTATCCCACAGTTCAGAATTTTCATCATTGAACTGACTCTGTAGAATCTTCAAACAAAGAATTTTCATACTATCATTCTGAGCTTTAGTTCCTACAATAGAACCTCCTTTTCCATACAAAAGGTCATGACATCTCTTTATAACTGAATCAAGTTTAGATTTAATACTAGCATAATTGGGATTCAAATCTTGATTGATTTCCAAATTCCAAATTGTATTACCAGAAATAGTTTTTTTAGAATCCATCTCAGTTTTTTCTTTTATCCTTAATTTCATAATCTTTTTTGTTTCAATTTTATTAATAATATCATTAATATTATAAGTTTTATATTTTTCTACTAATGCTTCATTAGTCATAGATTGAAGTTTGAGTTCAAATATAGTGCGTTTATCCTTATGTTTTTGAGTATTTATATGCATTTTATGATGAGATAGTTGATCGGGCTTTGAATCGCAAATTCCACATTTGTATTTTTGAACCATTTTTTATGTTATATACTGAGAAAATATTTTTAAATCAATTTTATAAATAACATAAAAAAAGTTATTTTTAAACATTTCTATTTATAATTTTTAGATTTTCTTCGTAAAGTAGATTTATTTCTATCATATTTTGGATAAGTGTCTTTTTGATAAGCATATTGAAAATAATTTTTATAGTTTATAGGCTTTATTTTACTTATTGCTTTTTCTACTTCTCTTTTTAATTCTGGATATTTCAATACTTTTTTATTTAATTTTAGATAGTGTTTTATTTGATTAAATACCATCTCGATTACATTTGTTTTTGGTGTATATGGCACGCTAAATAAATATTTATTACCACTTTCTAATATTTCCTGTTTTACATATTCATTTCTATGTGATCCGGCATTATCTAAAACTATTAAATTATCTTTGTATTTACCAAATACATTTTCTTTAAGAAACTCAACTAATCTTTCTTTGGTCATTCCTCCTTTTTCATATAATTTCCAACCTACACATTTTGAATTATTAACTGCACATAATAGAGTGAATTTTCTATAAAAATAACTATCATCTGTTTTTACTATACATCTTCTTCCAAGAGGACATCTTGAATATTCTGGTATCATAGCTGGTTGTATAGAACTTTCATCCAAACTTATTATTTTATCTATTGGATATTTTTTAATTTCTTTATAGAATTTACTTAATTCTGTTTTTTTATTTATTGATTTACGATATCTTGTTTGGGGAAAATGTTCATGTCGTGTTCGTTTTCGTGTTCTATTTTTATCTCTTATAACTTGACCTAAATGTTGATGTGTTATATCAAAATTTTTATATTTTTGTTTTACTAACTTTGCTAATTCAAACATAGTAATTTGTTCATTTTGCTTCAATAAAGTTAATGCGTATTTAACTTGTTCATTAGTAATTTTATATGACACTGGTTTTCTGCTATATCTTTTTATTGATTTATCTTTTTTATATGTATTAACCCACCTGGATAATGATTGCTTTTTACAAGAAAAAATATCACATACTTCATCTAAACTTTTATTTTCTTTAAGATAATATTTAACAGCACTAATTTTATAATCTTCGGTTTTATGTTTCATCTAATATTATTATAGAATTAAAAGTTGTCTCATTTTAAATCTTCAAGGGTGTAAAATTATAAATATTTAATAATCATAATTATTAGATTTATTATGATTTTGTAAATAAAAAAAAAACAAAAAGGCGTTCAATAAGATAATAAAATATTACAAAATAAATTATATTATATTATATTATATGCCGACTCATAAAAAATCATTTAGAAAAAAATCATTTAGAAAAAAATCATTTAGAAAAAAAT
>Ga0257126_1001129_pt1 | contig 19843 bp, 18 predicted proteins | sample SI060_120mmetaG_FD_190151 | JGI IMG/M metagenome (GOLD analysis project Ga0257126, IMG submission 190151) | Marine microbial communities from Saanich Inlet, British Columbia, Canada - SI060_120m | ecosystem: Environmental > Aquatic > Marine > Inlet | place: Canada: British Columbia | collected... | reverse complement strand
AAAAGCTAATGAAACTCAAATAAAAAAATTACCATCAGTAAAACAATCACAACACGTAAAGAAGCTAGAAAAAGGAAATAAACCTTTAAATAAACACACTCTTCAATATATTAAAAAATATGCTTCATTAGCTGTTTTAGAAATGCATAAATATAAAATACCTGCAAGTATTACTCTTGCTCAAGGTGTTTTAGAATCAGGAAATGGCAGAAGCCAATTGGCTTCTAAATCTAACAATCATTTTGGAATTAAATGTCATATAGGTTGGAAAGGTGGTCGCGTTTATCATGATGATGATGAAAAAGGAGAATGTTTTAGAAAGTATAAATATGTAGAGACTTCTTATAAAGATCATTCAGAATTTTTAAGCGGAAGAAGGCGTTACGCCAGCTTATTTAAACTAAGAAAATCAGATTACAAAGGATGGGCAAAAGGTTTAAAAAAAGCGGGTTATGCAACAGACAAAAAATATCCAAAAAAACTAATTAAAATTATTGAAGATTATAAATTATATGAGTTCGATAAGTTTCGTGAAAAAGATTTAAAAAAAGTAAAAAAAGAAACCAAAAGAAATCAGGCTAAAACAATTACTAACTCTAAAAAAAGAAACCAAAAAAATTATAAAGTTAAAAAGGGAGATACATTATATTCTATTGCAAAAAAATTTAAAACTACAGTAGAGAATCTTAAGGATGCAAACAACCTCTCTACCAATAACATTTCTATTGGTCAACAACTTACCATCAAATAAACTACAATAAAATAAATACTCTAACATGAAAATTATTAAACCTGTGAAAGGGAAACACCCTAAAATATCAGAAGACTGCTATATTGCAGAAAATGCTACTATCGTTGGAGAAGTTTCTATAGGAACTCAATGCAGTGTTTGGTTTAATGCAGTTATTAGAGGAGATGTTCATTACATAAAAATTGGAAATAAAGTAAACATACAAGATGGAGCTGTTATTCATGCTACTTATAAAAAATCACCCACAACTATAGGTAATAATGTTTCAATAGGTCATAATGCTATTGTTCATGGTTGTACTATTCATGATAACGTTTTAATTGGTATGGGTAGTATTGTTATGGATGATTGCGTGATAGAAAGTAACTCTATAATTGCTGCTGGTGCAATTGTTACAAAAAATACTCGGGTAGAAAGTGGGAGCATATATGCAGGGGTTCCAGCAAAAAAGATAAAAAATATATCACAAGAAATGATTTCCGGAGAAATTGATAGGATTGCTAATAGTTATGTTAACTATTCTAGTTGGTTTAAAGAATAGAAAAAGGCTTAGTGATTTTAATACCAAGCCCTAAAAAAATTACTAAATTTTCTCTTTCATTTAGTTTTTATGAAATCCTTTTTTATGATGTCTTCTCTTTTTCATCATCTGATTTCTCTTTTTTTCAAGTGATTTAAACTTTTTATATTGTTCTTCAGTAAGAATGGATCTCATTTTTTTTTGGAACATGATTTTACGATCTAAAAATTTATTAGCCATTTCATAACGATTACTTACATCAATATTTTTGACTTCATTTATAGATTTACTCATTCTATCCGCTTCAATCTTTCGCTCAGAAATTAGTTTAGTAATAACTGGTGTTAGTTTTTTTTGTTGCACTTCAGACAACTCAAGTTCTAAAGTCATTTTTTTAACTTTTAGTGTAGTTAGTTGTTCTGTTGTTAACCTTTTTTTATTTTTAAAAAGTTGTTTGTTTTGCGCATTTGTAGTTAAAGAAAAATAAATAAATAGTGCTAAAAGACTTACAATTCTTACCATGATGTATTTTTTATATAGTTTATTTTATACTTTTTTGACCAATAAAATCATAAAAGGTTTAAATTTGGTCTTTCAATTAACGGATCATTAACAATTTATATATGAAAAAATTACTGTTTTTATTGCTATTTGTTTCTTGTTATGCTTTTGGTCAAAAAGTTCCAATAGTAGATTTGTCTAATCCAAGAGCTACGGTATATACACATGTCTATTTTTTACAAAATAATTCTTACCAACCAAAGAACGCTGCCAAAACTATATATGGATTGGATGAGAAAAACTCAATTGAGGCAGCTGTAAAAATTAAAAGAATTTTAGATGGAAAAGGATTAAAAGTAGATTTTAATTTAATTTCTGATAATGCTAATTATAAAGATAGTACTGCTTTCTTAACTCAGCACAAATTTGTTTTATTTCCTGAAAGAATGCCTCTTGTGTCAGTTGAAAAGAAGGGTAATTCATGGTATTATTCCTCTGAAACTATAGAAAATATAGATTTTATATATGCTGAAACTTTTCCTTGGTACATTGAAAAAATTCAAGAAATAATTCCTGGTGTTGGACATAAAGAAATTTTATCGGTTGAAATTTGGCAATATTTTGCATTTATAATATTGATTCTTTTATCAATCATTTTATTTGTGATAGCAAAACGGTTGGCTTTCTTATTTTTAAGAAAAATTTTAAATAAGTACACTACAAACAAGAATAGTGACATCAATATTACCTTAAAAAAATTAGCACATCCTATAAGCTTATTAATATCTATTTCATTAATAGATAAGGTTTTACCCTCGCTTCAGTTTGGTTTAGAAATTAATAAATGGTTATTTCTAGCTGTAAATATAGCTTCAACAATTTTTTGGATATACGTATTTTTAAAATTAGCACAAGTTTTATTGAGTTTATTCCATGATTATACTCAAAAGACAGAAGCTAAACTAGATGATCAATTAACTCCAATTTTAAGAAATTTCGCAAGCGTAATCATTGTTGTTTTTGGATCTTTCAAATTACTAGTTTTATTTGGTGTAGATGCTACAACTATATTAGCGAGTGCTTCTATTGGTGGATTAGCTGTTGCATTTGCATCTCAAGATACAGTTAAGAATTTAATAGGAACGGTTATGATTTTTATAGACAAACCTTTTCATATAGGCGATTGGATTTCAGCTGGAGAAGTTGTTGGAACTGTTGAAGAGGTAGGTTTTAGATCAACTAGAATTAGATCTGCAGATACCTCAATATTTCAAATCCCTAACAGTAAACTTTCCGAGCTAGTAATAAATAATAGCGGTCTAAGACTTTACAGGCGATATAATACTCAACTAGGCTTACGTTATGATACACCTCCAGAATTAATAGAAGCTTTTGTAAAGGGTGTTCGTGAAATTATTGTTGCACATCCAGATACTAAATCTGATTCTTATAATGTAGAGTTTACTGGCTTTGGTGACTCTGCGTTGTTAATTTTGATGAACATGTATTTAAAAAACTTAGCGTGGTCTAGTGAACAAAAATCAAGACATCAAATTCATATTGCTATTGTTAAATTGGCAAAAGAACTAGGGGTTGATTTTGCTTTTCCTTCAACAACTGTTATGATTGAACAATTTCCTGAAAAAAAATCAATTGAGCCTAATTACGATAATGACAATAAAAAAATAGATTCAGCTATTAGTCAGGTAGTATCAGATTTTAAAAAACAGCTGGGAGAAAAATAGAATAAACTATTTTTTCTTGGGAGGCATGGGGCCTCTTAGATGAATCACTAATCCATTTAAAAAGTTGCGTAAAATTTGGTCGCCACATTCCATGTATTTTGGATGGTCTTCCTTTCTAAAGAAAGCACCTAGTTCACTTTTAGAGACTTTAAAATCTACTAGTTTACAAATGTCTACAATGTCATTATCACGAAGCTTGTGTGCTACACGTAATTTTTTAAAAATATCATTATTTGTTAATCCCATGTGATAAAGATACTAGTTTTAACTGACTACATTAAAAATGGCCCAGGCATACAAAGCAAACCGTAGAAAACGAAATAATCCAAAAAGAACCACTCCTTTAAATGGATATTTTATCATTCCTGCTGCCATGCATGTAATAGAAAAAGGAACTGGTAAAAGAGCGCCAATTAGAATTAAAAAACCACCCCATTTACTGGTGTTTTTTAGATACTTGGCCATTTTTATTTCTAGATAATTTTTTACACTAGCTATTTTTAAAATAGTTTTTCCTACAACAAAGGATAGTAATCCACCAAAGTAGGAAAGTGATGCTAGTATTGCTAAGCTAGCAAATGGAGTAGCTGTTTTTTTTGACCAAGCAATAAATATTTCAGGAGGAATTAAGCCTAGTAAGGTTTCAGACAAAAAAAATGTGATTAAAACTCCTGTTCTTGAAAATGTTTTGGTAAGCAGTTCTAAACCATCGTCAATTGTAAATACGTATCTGTTAAACAGAAATAGAGCAGCGATAATCAATATAATTGGCACTGTTACTTTTTTTATGCTATCGACAACAAAAGAGTAAAATCCAGTATATTTATAGTATTGATGTAGTAGTTGAGTTTTTGATTTTTTTCTTTTCATAGCTTAAGAGAAACAAAAATAATAAGTAAAAACCTGTTTAAAAACCGAAAACTAAATAATTAACTTTTATTTATACTTTAGCTTAATAAATATATAATTGTATGAATATTATTGGATCAATTGAAACTATTTTTAGAAAATATGTACCCTCACCGTTTACAATTGCTATCCTATTAACTATCACCACCATTTTTTTAGCATTAATTTTTACAGTTCCAGAGGAAATAAGTTCAGTAGATTATCTAATAGATATCTTAACCTTTTGGGAAAAAGGAATTTGGTCTACATCTTTATTAGAATTTGCTTACCAAATGATGCTTATTTTAGTATTAGGTCATGTTTTGGTATTGAGTAAGCCTGTTAGCAACCTTATTTTAAAAATTACTTTTTATTGTAAAAACACTGCTACAAGTGCGGCTATTGTAGCTTGTTTAACAATGTTAGTGGCTTTTTTTAATTGGGGTCTAGGGTTAATCTTTGGGGCATTATTAGCTAGGAAAGTTGCAGAGCACTCACAGCAAAATAATATTAAAATAAATTACCCAATAATTGGTGCTGCAGGGTATGTAGGATTAATGGTATGGCATGGTGGTATTTCAGGGTCTGCTCCAATAAAAATAAATGAGGATGGGCATATTTCCTCCTTAATGAAAAATATTTCATCTTCTACTATCTCTGAAAGAATACCCTCCTCGATAGATTTTAGTCAGACAATTTTTAGTTTACCTAATTTGCTAATTTTTTCTACTGTAGTTATAGTTATCACATCTTTTTTCTTCATTTTAGGAAAGAACTCCAAGCCTACTAAGATTAACCTACCCATCTATAAAATGACTCAAGATGAAAATATTACAACTAAATCTGAAAGATTAGATAATTCAAAAGTGTTAGCTACTATTTTTGGGGCTATAATTATTTTAGCCTTTTTTTACAGCTATTTTGATGATATAATAGTGATGAAAATTACTCCCAATCTTATTAATTTTTTGATGTTAGGCTTAGGGATTATTTTACACGGTAATTTTAAGAATTTCACAAATGCTATTTCTGAATCAATCTCTGATATTTCAGGAATACTAATACAATTTCCATTATATTTTGGTATTATGGGAATAATGAGTAGTAGCGGTATGGTGACTCAAATTTCAAATTTTTTCGTATCGTTTTCTAATGTCACAACCCTTCCGTTAGTCACTTTTTTTAGTGCTGGATTGGTTAATATATTTGTGCCAAGTGGAGGTGGGCAATGGGTTATACAAGGTCCAATTGTTGTTGAATCTGCTCTTAGATTAGGTGTTCCTTTAAATAAAGCTATTATGGCTTTGGCATACGGAGATCAAATAACAAATATGCTTCAACCTTTTTGGGCACTACCTCTTCTAGGAATTACAAGACTTAAAGCTAAAGAAATTTTACCATATTCATTACTGGCAATGATCATTGGTGGGAGCATTTATATAGTGGGAATTTTACTATTTTGATTATATGAGATGGCTTTCTAAAAAAATTGAATTTCCGCCTCATGAAACTGCTACAAAAGAAGGGGTTCTAGCATTAGGAGGGGATTTATCCCCCGAAAGGTTACTCTTTGCCTACAAGAATGGAATTTTTCCTTGGTATTCTCTTGATGAACCAATAGTATGGTATAGTCCGAAAAAAAGAATGGTTTTATTTCCTCAAGAGTTAAAAATTTCCAAATCAATGACTAAAATTCTTAAAAAACATACATTTAAAATTACAGAAAATCAGGCTTTTGAGGAGGTTATTAATCAATGTAAAAACATTAATCGTCATGATAATTTAGGAACATGGATAACTGATGATATGGAACAGGCCTATATTAAGCTTCATAAGAAAGGTTATGCTAAGTCAATTGAGATATGGAGTTTGGATTATAATTCTGATGTATTAGGGAAGAATAAAAAAAATCTTGTGGGAGGTTTGTATGGATTAGAAATTGGAAATATTTTTTGTGGAGAAAGTATGTTTTCAAAAGTCTCTAATACTTCAAAAATTGCATTTATTCATTTGGTTAACAATCACAATTATCAATTGATAGATTGCCAAGTTTATAATAATCATTTGGCTAGCCTGGGTGCTAGAGAAATTTTGAGAGATGATTTTTTACAAAAAATTAAATGTATTGGTTAAAAACAACATCCTCCAGATTACTCACTTATACAGCAAAATTTAATTAATCAAATATCCTAAGTTAATACTATCAAAAATATAAAAATTTGTTACCTATATTTGAAGTCATAATTCTATAATAAAATGAGTATTAAAAAAGCACAACAGCAAGTAGATCAATGGATTCAGAATCACGGTGTAAGATATTTTAATGAGTTAACCAATATGGCTCAGCTTACCGAAGAAGTAGGAGAGGTTGCTAGAATCATAGCTAGAAGATATGGAGAGCAATCAGAAAAACAATCAGACAAAGGAAAAGATCTGGGAGAGGAGCTTGCAGATGTATTATTTGTTGTTTTATGTCTAGCCAACCAAACAGGAATTAATTTAGAGGAATCATTTAACAAAAAGCTAGAAATTAAAGCTAAACGAGATCATAATCGTCATCAAAGCAATAAAAAAATTCAATAATATGGCCTTATCTGAAAATATTAAAAAATCTTTTTTTTGGTTAAATGTAATTAAAATTGGAATTGTATTTGTTTTCTTTTTAAGTATAGTTTCTCTTCTTTTTAACAGTTTTTCAGATATTTTTTCAGGTGATTGGCAGGCAGTTTTAGAAAAAAACTTTAGCAATCAATCATGGAAACGTTTCTTTTCTACTAAATTTATAGCTGGTTTTGTTTACGGAGTTTATGTTTCAAATAAGAATATAAAATAAAGGAATATTTAAAAATAGTATCCAATAATCATACAAAAAAAAGCGACCATTGGTCGCTTTTTTTATGAGGAAAAAACAAATTAGTCTAATTGAATTAAATCAATCTGACTGTCTTTTACTTTTTGATTTAGAACTTTTACTTTTTTGTTGAAGAGATCATACAATTTTGATAGTTGATTGTCTATTTCTTCAGTTATTTCATTTTTAAAATTAATAGCTTGCTCAGTAGGAGCGTAACTTCCAATTCTAGTTAAAGAATTAAGGTGTGCTAATTTATTATTTAGTCTAATTGGAAAATTTAAAGGATCTTGATTACTCTTACTTTTTGTTTGGTAGAGGGTTTCTTCTATAACTTTCATCTCTTTAAGTAAGCTATCTGTATAGTCTAATAATTCTGAATGTTTTAACTTATCACTTATTGATTTTTGTAAAGAAGTTACCTGTGCTCTTACTTTCTTAACGTTTTTTAGTGCTTTGTGAATTTCTGTTACTTTAGTATTAATATCATTTATGAAATTAAATTGAGCAGTAGCATCTGCTAGATTAGTTTCTGAAATTGGATTCTTTAGAATTGTAAAGTTTTGAGATTTAGTTGTTTCACCTACTTGTAAAGAAACTTTATAATTACCAGGTAAAGCCATTGGTCCATTTAGTGAAGCCCACCACAAGATCATATCTTTTACTTTTTCTGCTCCAGGGTACATCATGTCCCAGTAAAAAATATTGTTTCCGTTTTCTGTATTTAGTTTAGCTTCTTTTTTTTCTTTGTTAGGTTTTGTACTAAACGTTTTAATTAATTGATCATTGCTGTCAAAAATTTGAATGGATACCACTTCCTTTTTATCTTTTTCTTTGATAAAATAGTTAATTGCAACTCCACCAGGATGATTAGTACCAGCAGTTTTTGAAGTTCTGCCATTTCCTCCGGACATTCTATAACTATCCTGAGGTTTAAATAAAATAACATCTTCTTTTATTATTCTGGTATTTAATTGATGAAAAGGAGTTAAGTCATCAATCATCCAAAAAGATCTTCCCTGCGTTGCCGCGATGAGATTGTCGTTTTTAATAGCTAAATCAGTAATAGGAACAATAGGTAAATTCAACTGAAATTTTTTCCAATTATTTCCATCATCAAAAGAGATATACATTCCTCTTTCAGTCCCCGCGTATAACAAGCCTTTACGTTTTGGGTCTGCTCTTAAAGCACGTGTAAAATCTTCAGCGCCAATTCCATTTGTAATTAGCTTCCATGATTTTCCATAATTTTCAGTTTTGTATACATAAGGTAGGTAATCACCAGATTTATATTTTGTTCCAACTATGTAAGCACCACCCTTGGTAAATGGATCTATCTCTATACAATTAATCATCATCCATTCTGGCATTTTTTTTGGAGTTACATTAGTCCAATTTTTTCCACCATCTCTAGTAACATGAACCAGACCATCGTCTGAACCTGTCCAAATTAACCCATCTTCTTGCTTCGATTCATTTACAGCGAAAATAGTTGCATAATATTCTACACCTGTGTTGTCTTTTGTAATTGGTCCACCGGAAGATTTTAGAGTACTAGGGTCATTTCTTGTTAAGTCTGGACTTATAATTTTCCATGATTGTCCCTCGTTTGTAGTCATATGCAAATGATTTGACGCTGCATATAATTTATTTTTATGATTTGGAGAGAACATGATTGGGAAATTCCATTGAAAACGATATTTAAAATCTTCAGCACCATGCCCCATTGGGTCATCTGGCCATACGTTAATTGCTCGTGTTTCTCCAGTTGTATGATTTTGCCTAGTTAATAAACCACCATAGCTTCCTCCATAAACAATATCATTATTTGTAGGATCTATTGCTAAATGAGCACTTTCTCCTCCTGCTGTAGATTCCCAGTCAGATTCACCTATAAACCTGCCCTGTGTTCTGTGGGCAATTCTAACAGTAGAATTATCTTGTTGAGCTCCATAAATACGGTAGGGAAAATGATTGTCTGTGGTAACTCTGTAAAACTGTGAAGTTGGTTGATTTTTATAGGTACTCCAATTAATACCAGCATCAAATGAAACTTGAGCACCACCATCATCTCCAATAATCATTCTTTGGTTATCTTCTGGGGCTATCCATAAATCATGATGATCCCCATGAGGAGCATTAAAAGTTTTATAGGTTTTTCCTCCATCTGTAGATTTATGATATCTAACATTTAATACATATAAAATATCCTCATCTTGCGTATCTGCATACAAACGTGTGTAGTACCATGCTCGCTGACGTAACTTTCTTTCATTATTAATTAATTTCCAAGTTTTTCCTGCATCTGTAGATTTGTATACCCCACCTTTTTCATTTTCAATTAATGCCCATAAAATATCTGAATTTACTGGAGATACTGTAACTCCACTAATTCCCCAGATTCCTCCTGGAAGTCCTTTGTTTGTGGATATATTAGTCCAAGTTTCACCTTCATCAGTACTTTTCCATAAAGCAGAACCATCACCTCCACTAGACAAGCTGTATGGAGTTCTTCTAATATTCCAGGTAGTAGCATATAAAACTCTTGAGTTATTTGGGTCTATAATTAAATCAACAACACCAGCATCTTTATTTGCAAATAATTTTTTATTCCATGTTTTTCCACCATCAACAGATTTATAAACTCCTCTTTCTTCAGTAGATTTATACAAATCTCCCATTACCCCTGCAAAAACGATATCTGGGTTTTTAGGATGAATACGAACTCTAGGAATATGTCTGGCATTCTTTAATCCCATAGGTTCCCAAGTTTTACCTGCATTTACTGATTTCCAAACACCATCTCCTGAGGAAACATTGCCACGAACTGTTTTTTCGCCATTCCCAACATAAATCACATTATTATCCCATTCACTTACAGCCACCGAACCAACAGATCCTCCAAAGAAACCGTCGGAGATGTTCTCAAAAGTATTCCCTGCATCAGTAGTTCTCCATACACCACCCCCAGTTGAGCCAAAATAAAACAAATTAGCCTTTCCAGCCACACCTGTCACAGCAGCACTTCTCCCTCCTCTAAAAGGACCAATATTACGCCATTCTGTTGCCTTATAATAATCCTCAGAATATTTGGTAGAACTCTTTTGAGCATTAACTTTGTAGTTTTCAGAAAAAAGAAAACATAAGAAGATTAAAAATATTTTTTTCATGTTTGTTATTTTTGGAGCATAAATTTAAGAATTTAAAATGAGACGGAGGAAATTATGAAAATTTACATTAAAGGTATTGATAATGAGATAATTATGGAAAATATTTTCATATCTGGATCCAAAAGTGAATCTAATAGATTGCTCATCTTACAGAAATTATTTGATGGTATAACTATCAATAATTTATCGGATTCAGATGATACACATCATTTACAACATGCTCTTTTTACAAATGACATTTCTATTAATATTGGTCATGCTGGAACAGCAATGAGATTTTTAACTGCTTTTTTTGCCGCTCAGTCCAATAGAACAGTTACTTTATCAGGTTCTGAGAGAATGCACCAAAGGCCTATCAAAATTTTAGTTGATGCATTAAGAAGTTTGGGGGCTGAGATTTCATACACTAAAAAAGATGGATTCCCCCCTTTACAAATTAGAGGAAAAAAACTCATAAAAAATAATGTAAAAATCAATGGAAATATTAGTAGTCAATATATCTCTGCTTTATTGCTAATTGCTGCTAGTTTACCTAACGGTTTAAGTATTCAATTGTTGGGAGATATTACTTCTATTCCTTACATTAAAATGACTTTATCGTTACTAAATAAAGTAGGTGTTTCTACTAATTTCGAAGGTCAATACATTCATGTAAAGCCCTATGTAATAACAAAGGAACAAGCAATAGTAGTTGAGTCGGATTGGAGTTCTGCTTCCTATTTTTACTCTATTATAGCTTTAAGTAAAGTTGGCTCAGAGATAAGATTATCATCTTACAGTAAAGAAAGTTTACAAGGAGATTCAGTCTTAGCTAAAATTTATCTTCATTTTGGTGTTGAAACTTCTTTTAAAGAGAATAGTATTCTTCTTAGAAAAACAAAAGAATCTAGTAAAGACCTTTTAAAAATTGATTTAAACAAGGCGCCCGATATAGCTCAAACTATTGCTGTAACTTCTTTTGGGTTAGGAATATCATGTAACCTTGATGGTCTTCATACTTTAAAAATAAAAGAAACAGACAGGTTGGAAGCGTTGCAAAAAGAATTATCTAAACTTGGAGCAACTATTTCGGTAACAGATGATAGCCTAAATCTAAAAGCTAGCTCCAAAATAAACTCTAATATTTCTATTGAAACTTATAATGACCATAGAATGGCAATGGCATTTGCACCTCTAGCAATTAAAACGCCAATTCAAATTTTAGACGCTGGGGTTGTAACCAAATCATATAGAAATTTTTGGGAAGATATGCAGCAAATTGGTTTTCAGTTCAATAAACTCTAAATAATATTGTCAAACACTTGACAACCCCTATCTTCAAATCGTATATTTGCCGCCGTTACCACAAAAAATAAATCAATACTAAGGACATATGAAATTATCCCATTTTAATTTTGAATTACCAGAGGAATTATTAGCAGAGTATCCTGCAGAGAACAGAGATGAATCTCGCTTGATGGTTTTGAATCGTAAAGAACAAACAATTGAGCACAAAATGTTTAAAGATGTAATTAACTATTTTGACGAAGGTGATGTGTTAATGTTAAATAACACAAAGGTTTTTCCTGCTAGAATGTTTGGTAATAAAGAAAAAACTGGTGCTAGAATTGAAGTCTTTTTACTGCGTGAGCTCAATGCTGAAAATAGATTATGGGATGTGTTGGTAGACCCAGCAAGAAAAATTAGAATTGGAAACAAACTTTTCTTTGGAGAGGATGATAGTTTAGTTGCAGAGGTGATAGACAATACAACTTCAAGAGGTCGTACATTACGTTTTTTATATGATGGTGGTTATGAAGAGTTCAGGGAAAAGCTATTAGAACTTGGAGAAACACCGTTACCTAAATACATTAAACGAGGTTTAGAAGATTCTGACAAAGAACGTTATCAAACAATATTTGCAAAAAATGAAGGAGCTGTTGCTGCTCCAACAGCAGGGTTACATTTTTCTAAACATTTAATGAAACGTTTGGAAATCAAAGGAGTAGATTTTGCTGAACTAACACTTCATGTAGGTTTAGGGACCTTTAGTCCTGTAGAGGTTGAAGATTTATCTAAGCACAAAACAGATTCGGAACAAATTATTATTCCTTCTGGTACTGCTAGTTTAATAAACGATGCTATAGTTAGTAAAAGAAAAATTTGTGCAGTTGGAACAACGGTTATGCGTGCAGTAGAGTCTTCTGTTTCTGCAAGTGCTAGACTAAATAGCTATAATGGATGGACCAATAAGTTTATTTTTCCTCCGTATGATTTTAGTATTGCTAATTCAATGATTACAAATTTCCATTCACCTAAATCAACTTTAATGATGATGGCAGCCGCTTTTGCAGGATATGATTTTCTGATGGAGGCTTATAAAATAGCTGTTAAAGAAGAATATAAGTTTCATACCTATGGGGACGCTATGTTAATTATTTAATTACAAAATTAATTTATAATAAAAGCCTCTTAGCTAAGCTAAGAGGTTTTTGTATTTTTACAAATCAATTGATAAGAGTATAAAAGCACTCAATGAACACAAAGAAAAAAGATATAAGATCGCTCACCAAAGAACAATTAAGAGATTTCTTTGTAAAAAATGGAGACAAAGCTTTTAGAGGTAATCAAGTATATGAATGGCTTTGGAATAAATCTCTACACACCTTTGAGGATATGACCAATATTTCTTTGGAGACTAGAACAATGTTAGAAGAAAATTTTGTCATAAATCACATAGAGGTAGATTCCATGCAACGAAGTAAAGATGGAACCATTAAAAATGGTATTCGATTGCATGATGGATTAATTGTAGAGTCTGTGTTAATACCTACAGAAAAAAGAACAACAGCATGTGTTTCTAGCCAGGTTGGATGCAGTTTAGATTGCCGTTTTTGTGCTACTTCCAGATTAAAAAGAATGCGAAACTTGAATCCTGATGAAATTTATGATCAAGTAGTTGCCATAGACAAACAAAGTCAATTATATCACAATCATAGATTAACCAATATTGTATTTATGGGAATGGGAGAGCCATTGATGAATTATAATAATGTCATAAAATCAATTGATAAAATAACCTCCTCAGAAGGATTAGGAATGTCTTCAAAGCGTATTACTGTGTCAACATCAGGTGTTCCAAAAATAATAAAGAAGATGGCAGATGATCAAGTAAAATTTAATCTAGCTGTTTCTTTACATTCTGCTATCGATAAGGTTAGAACTTCTATTATGCCATTTAATGAAACATTTCCACTTCATGATTTGGCAGAATCATTAATATACTGGTATGAAAAAACACAGCGTCATGTTACTTATGAGTATGTAGTTTGGGATGGTATAAATGACAAAAAAGAGGATATCAAAGCGTTGATTAATTTTTGTAAACATATTCCTTGTAAAGTTAATTTGATTGAATACAATCCTATTGATGATGGAGAATTTCAACAAGCTAGTTCAAAAGCTATAGATAACTACATATCTAACCTTGAAATGCATGATATTGTTGTAAATGTGAGAAGATCTAGAGGAAAGGATATAGATGCAGCATGTGGTCAATTAGCGAATAAATCTTAGCATGCTTCTGTAGATATATTTTGTAAATTTGTAATCATTTATGAAGATAGTAGAGGAAATAAAAAAACCCATCCAAAAGGAGATGGAACTCTTTGAAAAAAAATTCAAAGACTCTATGATATCTAAAGTTCCATTACTCAACAGAATTACATACTACATAGTTAGAAGAAAAGGAAAGCAAATGAGACCAATGTTTGTCTTTTTAGTAGCTAAAATGGTTTCTGACGGTGGTTTCGATCAACGAACCTATAGAGGTGCTTCTGTAGTAGAGTTAATTCATACAGCAACTCTTGTTCATGATGATATTGTAGATGATAGTAATAGAAGAAGAGGTTTTTTCTCAATTAATGCACTTTGGAAAAATAAGATTGCAGTTTTAGTAGGGGATTATTTGCTGTCTAAAGGCTTGTTACTTTCAATTGATAATGAAGATTTTGATTTATTAAAATTAATTTCCATAGCTGTTAGAGAAATGAGTGAAGGAGAATTATTACAGATAGAAAAAGCAAGAAAATTAGATATTACTGAAGATGTTTATTATGAAATAATCCGTCAGAAAACAGCCACACTAATTGCAGCTTGTTGTGGTATTGGAGCGGCATCAGTTGGTGCCAATCAGGATACAATTCAACAAATGAGAAAATTTGGACAGTATATAGGAATGGCATTTCAAATAAAAGACGATTTATTTGACTATTCTGAAGAAAAAATTGGGAAGCCCACGGGGATAGATATTAAAGAACAAAAAATGACTCTTCCTTTAATTTACACATTAAACAATTGCTCCAAAAAAGAAAAAGCGTGGTTAATTAATTCTATTAAAAAACATAACAAAGAAAAAAAACGTGTAAAACAAGTAATTGAATTTGTGAAAAAAAGTGGAGGAATAGAGTTTGCAATAAAAAAGATGCATGATTACAAAACAAAAGCATTGACTATTCTTAGTAATTTTGAAGATTCTGATTACAAATCTTCTTTGATCAAAATGATTGATTATGTGGTAGAGCGAAAAATCTAAAGACTAAGTAATTCTTCAATAAAATCTCTTTTGTTAGACAATCTTGGTACTTTATTTTGCCCACCTAGCTTCCCTTTTTTCTTTAACCATGAATAAAATAATCCTTTTCTTACACTATGAACTTTTGGCATTACTAAGGTCATATTATTATATCGCTTGGCCTCATAATCTGAATTAATAGATTTTAAAGCATTGTCTAGTAGCTCTGTAAAGTATTCCAAATTATCTGGAGCACTCGCAAATTCAATAACCCATTCATGACTACCTTTTACTTTTCCATCCATAAAAATTGGTCCTACTGTATAATCTGTTATTGTTGTCTTAGTTTTTGAACAAGCTAATTTTAGTGCCTCCTCAGCATTTTCGATAATTAACTCTTCACCAAATACATTTATATGGTGCTTTGTTCTTCCTGTAATTCTTATTCTGTATGGGTTTACTGAAGTAAATTTAATGGTATCTCCTATTAGATATCTCCATAAACCACCATTGGTAGTAATTACAACAGCATAATTTTCATGAAGTCTTACTTTAGATAGTGGAATAGCTGTAGAATTTTCTCCATCATAATCATTCATGGGTATAAATTCATAAAAAATACCATAATCTAGCATCAATAATAAATCTAAACACCCGTTGATATCCTGTAATGCAAAGAATCCCTCTGATGCATTGTAAGTTTCGTAATATTTAAAATCCTTTTTGGGAATTAACTTTTTATACTGTTCTCTATAGGGATTAAAATTTACACCTCCATGAAAATACACCTCTAAATTTGGCCACACCTCTAAAATATGATCTTTCCCAGTTTTTTCTAACACTTTATTCAAAAGAACTAACATCCATGAGGGCACCCCCACTAGACTTGTAATATCTTCATTAATAGTCTCACTGATTATTGCTTCCATTTTTGTTTCCCACTCACTCATGAGAGCTACTTCTTGACTGGGAGCTGAGCTAAAGTCTGCCCAAAAAGGCATATTTTCAATGATAATAGCTGATAAATCTCCAAAGTATGAATTGTTGTCTTCATAAACAGCAGCACTTCCACCTAGACGTAACCCTTTTCCATTAAAAAGTCTAGTTTCTTCATTGTTGTTGATGTATAAACAAAGCATATCTTTTCCAGCTTTTAAATGACAATCTTCAATTGCCTCGTCACTTACTGGTATAAATTTACTTTTAGCATTAGTAGTTCCACTAGACTTTGCAAACCATTTAATTTTTGTTGGCCAAAATAAGTTTTGTTCTCCTTTTCTACAGCGCTCAATTAAAGGCTCTATACTTTCGTATTGTTGAATAGGAACTCTAAGAGCAAAATCTTCATAAGACTTGATCGATGAAAAATCATATTTCTTCCCAAATTCTGTATTTTTAGCTACTTCAATCAAACCAAAAAGAAGTTCATTTTGAACATCTACAGGATACTTTATGAATAATTCCATCTGATGCTTTCTTTTTTTGAGAAACCAAGAAATAATGGAGTTAACAAATGGAATTGCCATAACGGTTTTAAGTTTAATAAATTGATTTTTCCGTAAGTTTGTGAGGTACTTACAATGTAAAGTTAAAAATAGAAAAATATTTTAGATGCAATACCAAGGAGTTTTAAAAAAAATGATAACAGAAAATAGTCATATAGTTCAATACTATTTAGATTTAGGATCTGATTTTATTAATATGAATCAATTGTTAAACAGAAACATAGAAATTGCTTTTGTGAAGTATAGATGTATGAATTGTCATATTGAAAAAGAAATTTATCGTCAAGGATTTTGTAAAAACTGTTTTTTTGATATACCAAGTGCCGGAGATTGGATTATGAGGCCAGAGTTAAGTAAGGCTCATTTAGGAGAAGAAGATAGGGATTTAGCCTACGAAAAATCTGTTCAACTACAACCTCATATTGTATATTTAGCAAATTCAAGTAACGTAAAAGTTGGGGTTACAAGGAAACAACAAGTACCAACTAGATGGATAGACCAAGGGGCGCATGAAGCTATAGAAATTGTAGAAGTTCCTAACAGATATTTAGCAGGAATTACTGAAGTAGCACTAAAAGCTCATGTGGCAGACAAAACTAATTGGAGAAAAATGCTGAAAAATGATATTGAAGAGGTAGATTTAAAATCATGGCAACATAAATTAAAAGCATTCATTCCAGAGGAGGCACAAGAATATTTTATTGAAAATAATTCTGAAACACAAATTAATTTCCCTGTTCATCAATATCCTGAAACTCCCAAAAGTTTAAATATTGCAAAAGAAAAAAGTTATACAGGGAAATTAGTAGGTATCAAAGGACAGTATTTGATTTTTGAAGATCAGAAAGTATTTAATATTAGATCTAATGAAGGAATAGTAGTAAGATTAACTATAAATTAATTGCAGATTATAAAAAATACTCTAAATAATTATGAAAAACTCTAATTTCCTTAAAGTAGCTTTAGCACAAATCTCTCCTATTTGGTTAAATAAAAAACAAACTATTCAAAAAATAGAAAATACAATTATAGATGCCTCTAAAGAGAAAGCAGAGTTAATTGTCTATGGAGAGGCTTTGCTGCCAGGTTATCCATTTTGGATTGGTTTAACAAATGGTGCAGAATGGAATTCATCTGTTCAAAAAGAAATTCATGCTCATTATGTGCAAAATTCAATTACCATAGAAAAAGGGGAATTAGATACTATTTGTAATCTAGCAAAAGAACATCATATTTCAGTTTATCTAGGAATTATAGAACGTGCTCAAAATAGAGGAGGGCATAGTATTTACGCTTCTTTAGTTTATATTAATCAATCAGGAATTATAAAATCTGTGCACAGAAAATTACAGCCAACCTATGATGAGCGATTAACTTGGGCCCCTGGAGATGGGCATGGATTACAAGTTCACCCATTAAAAAACTTTACAGTTGGTGGTTTAAACTGCTGGGAAAATTGGATGCCATTACCTAGAACAGCCTTATACGGTCAAGGAGAAAATTTACATATAGCTGTATGGCCAGGGAGTGATCATAATACCAAAGACATAACTCGTTTTATAGCCAGAGAATCTCGTTCTTTTGTAATTTCTGTTTCAAGTTTGATGCATAAATCAGATTTTCCAACAGATACACCACATTTTGATAAAATCATAAAAAATGCTCCTGAAACTCTTGTAAACGGAGGGTCTTGTATCGCAGGACCAGATGGTGAATGGATTTTGGAACCGGTAATTAATAAAGAAGGATTATTTTATGAAACGTTAGATTTCTCTAGAGTGTTGCAAGAACGCCAGAATTTTGATGTGGCTGGCCATTATTCAAGGCCAGATGTTACTAAACTACACGTAAATAGAGACCGTCAGAGTACTGTTGTTTTTGAGAATTAATTTCTTCTTGAATCTATTACCTGTTGAATAATTTTTTCAACACCAAAACTATTATGACTATCCGTCATAAAACGAGCTGTTTTTTTAACATCTTCATGGGCATTTTCCATTGCATAGCTGTGGTGAGCAGACTCAAGCATTTCGAGATCATTTAGATAATCTCCAAACACCATAGTTTCCTGTGGAGTAATTTTCATTTCGTTTTGAAGATAATTAATAGCAGTGCCCTTATTTGAGTTTTGGTTAGAAATATCTAACCAATTTTTACCTGATATTTTTAATAAAAAAGTTTCTTCAAACTGCTTAACAGACGGATAAATAAATTCCTCTGAAGATTCTGGATGATACAAAGCAATCTTGATAATTGGATTCTTAAGTGGTATAGAAGTTAAATCTTTTACTTTTTCATGTTTACTATAATATTCTTGAAACATGTTAATGAAATTTTCATTTTTAGATTCAATAAAAGCTGAGTTTTCCCCACATAAAATAATAGAGGTATTATTTATATTTCTCAGTGCAGGAATTAATTTAATTACTTTATTGGTGTCAAATGTTTGTAAAAGAAGTGTTTTTTGTTGTCTTTTAATGACTCCTCCATTTTCGCCAACAATAGTAATTTCATTCATTATTGGATGAAGTTTTTGAGCGATACTGCTATATTGTCTGCCGCTAGCGGCTACAAAATGAATTCCTAGCTCTTTAAGTTTATGAAACTGTTTTAAAAACAATTGACTAACCTCTTCTCTTGAATTAAGTAATGTTCCATCCATATCAGAAACAATTAGTTTCACATTTGATAAATCCATATTAAATATTTTAAATTAAAAGTAAGAGAATCATTTTTAAAAAAATCAATCATAGGTTATTCTCTTGATAAATAACCTTTTTTTAGTTGAATAATTTCCCAAAATAGGAAACCATACACCAGAAGGTATTCTAAAGTTATTAGCCACAAGTTTTCTTGCCAAGGATTATTTGCATATGCTTGATAACTAAGAATTATAACAATACTCCATACTATTGGATAGTTGTATTTTGTAAAAACCGATAACAATACTAAGCTTGCGATATACCATGGATGAACGGTTGTAGCCATAAAGTAGTAAAAAGTAAGCCCTAATAACATTGCGGTGAACAATTGTTGAGAGGAGTTATTTTTTCTAAAGAATGTAATAACAATTAAAAATACAACAGTGATTATTGGTAATATTTTTCCAATGATAGCTATTTCATTCCATCCTCTAAACAAGTACCCAATTTCCCTTGCGATATAATAAACACTCGCATTAAATTCAAAATTTTGAAACCATAATCCAACAGAACTTAGATAGTTGTCAAGTAAATTTGAAGAAAGGAAAGGAAGAAATAACAGCATATTTATTCCAATGATAATGGCTCCAAAAGAGAAAAAATTTAAAACTCCTTTACTTTTTCCATCTTTGGTAAACCACTGATAAAAAAGAGGTAT
>Ga0257126_1001127_pt1 | contig 19846 bp, 16 predicted proteins | sample SI060_120mmetaG_FD_190151 | JGI IMG/M metagenome (GOLD analysis project Ga0257126, IMG submission 190151) | Marine microbial communities from Saanich Inlet, British Columbia, Canada - SI060_120m | ecosystem: Environmental > Aquatic > Marine > Inlet | place: Canada: British Columbia | collected... | reverse complement strand
TTATATGGTGAATAAAATATCAAAATCATTACTACTATTTGCTATATGCATCTTTACTAGTTTTGATTCTAATGCTCAAGACCCGGCATTCAGTCAGTTCTACGCTAACCCTCTATATTTAAATCCTGCATTTGCTGGTGCTGCTCCAAAAGGAGCACCAAGAACTAATTTAAATTACAGAGACCAATGGCCAGGTATTGGTAGAACATTTATAACTACATCTGTATCATATGATAAGCATATTGATAAAATCGGTGGAGGATTAGGAGTTTTAATTTTAAACGACAGAAGTGGAGATGGAAATATACAACTTAACAGTGCCTCATTAATTTACTCATACAATCTACCAGTTACTAGAACATTTGCGATTAAAGCAGGATTTGAAGCTTCGTTTAGGATGCTAAATCTTGACTGGTCAGAACTTACTTTTGGAGATATGATTGATCAAAAATATGGTTTTATCTATCCAACTCAAGAGAACATCGACAATAATCCAAGCAGTGTTCAGTATCCTGATTTCTCTACAGGATTTATTGGATATTCTGACAATTATTACTTCGGCTTTGCTGCTCATCACCTTACACAACCTGAACAAGGTTTTATTAGCGAAAGTCAGCTACCGTCTAAATTTACAATACATGCTGGTGGAAATATTCCTTTGAACAAGTATTCAAATAACGTAACAACAATATCTCCAAACTTTTTATATCAGTCACAGCAAGATTTTAAACAATTTAACTACGGTGTTTATGTTTATAGAGGACCTGTAGTTGGAGGACTATGGGCAAGAAATAGTGTTGAAAATTTTGATGCTTTTATTTTAATGGTAGGATTAATTCAAGACAATTTTAAATTCGGATATAGTTATGATATTACAGTTAGTAACTTAAAAAACAGTAACACACTAGGAGCTCATGAAATATCATTTACACTATATATGCCTACAAAATCAAGATCAAAATCATTTAACACAATTAGCTGTCCGCAATTCTAGTTATTATTTAAAAATTTAAATTATGAAAACAAATAAACTAACCCTTGCATTAAGTATCTTATTTATAATAAGTTCATGCTCAAAACAACAGTCATCTATTACAGGATGGGATTATAATAACTCCAAAAATGGTGGCTTTGAAGTAAATTCTAGCTTTCAAGAGCAGATGACTGGTCCCGGATTAACATTTGTTGAAGGGGGGTCTTTTACTCAAGGAAGAATCGAACAAGATGTTATGTACGATTGGAATAATGTACCTAAAAGAGTAACTGTTTCATCCTTCTATCTTGACGAGACGGAAGTAAGAAATGTAGACTACAGAGAATATTTAAACTGGCTAAGAAGAGTTTATGGAAGTTCATACCCTGAAGTATATACAAAATCTCTTCCTGACACATTAGTGTGGAGAGACAAGCTTGGATATAACGAGCCCTTTGTTACTCAATATTTAAGACATCCTGCGTATGACAACTATCCTGTTGTAGGAGTTTCTTGGGAGCAAGCAAATGACTTTTGTGTATGGAGAACAGATAGGGTAAATGAAAGAATTCTTATCAATGAGGGAATTTTAAAAGAAGATCCTGAGCAAATAGATGATAATACTTTTAATACTGAAGCTTATTTAGCGGGTCAATATGATGGTATTCAAGGCAGATTATTAAAAAATTATGATCCATCCACAGGAGAAAAATTTAGAAAAGTGAAAATGGAAGATGGAATTTTACTACCAAAATATAGACTACCAACTGAAGCGGAATGGGAATTTGCTGCTCTTGGTTATGTGGGAAATACTAATGAAGAAAATGTAAGTGATAGAAAAATTTATCCATGGAATGGGTCTTCACTAAGAAATAGTAACAAAAATAATCAAGGAGAGATTATGGCTAACTTTAAAAGAGGAAGAGGTGATAACATGGGAGTTGCTGGTAGTCTAAATGACAATGCAGATATTACAACTGATGTTCGTCATTATTGGCCAAATGACTATGGTCTTTATAATATGGCTGGAAATGTTTCCGAGTGGGTGCTTGATGTGTATAGACCGGTTACTGAACAAACATCAACAACAGATCATAGACCTTTTAGAGGGAATATATATCAAACTCTAGCAACAGATGAAGATGGTTTTTTAGCTGAAAAAGATAGTTTAGGTAGAATGATTATGAATGATGTTGACGTTCAGCAAAATGCTTACAGAAGAAACTACAAAAAAGCAGATAACATAAATTATTTAGATGGAGATATTGAATCTCAAATGGGAATAGACTGGAACACATTTTTAGATGAGAAGTCAGATAAAGATACATCGAGAGTTGCTCTAGACAAATGGAATAGAAACGCAACTAAATTTAAAGATCCTGCAAAAACTGGAAATAGTGGTGAAATGTACGATTATGGAAAATCATCTATGGTTACAGATAGAACAAGAGTTTACAAAGGTGGTTCATGGAAAGATCGAGCTTACTGGTTAAATCCTGGAACAAGAAGATTTCTTGATCAAGCTCAATCTTCTGATGCAATTGGGTTTAGATGTGCAATGGATCGTGTAGGAGCTCCCAAAAGTAATTACAAAGAAAACCAAAGAAAAGGAGCGGACTACAGTAAAAAGTAATTTAACTCAAAAAAATAAAAAAAAACTTCATTTTTAAATGGAGTTTTTTTTTACTATGATAATATCTGATATATATAAAATCTTTAATAAACATCCTAATGTCACTACAGACACTAGAAATATTAAGGAAAATTCAATTTTTTTTGCACTTAAAGGAGATAATTTTAACGGTAATAAATTTGCAAAAAAAGCTATTACGGATGGCTGTCATTATGCTATTATTGATCAAGCTGAATTTGAATTAAACAAAAAATACATCTTAGTAGATGATGTTCTAAGGTGCCTTCAAAATTTAGCAGCACATCATCGAACTCAGTTAATGACACCTGTAATTGGAATAACAGGAACGAATGGGAAAACAACATCCAAAGAATTAATTTACTGTTGTCTATCTACAGAATTAAATACTCTGGCAACTGAAGGCAATTACAACAATCATATAGGGGTCCCATTAACTTTATTAAAATTAAAAAAAGAACATGATATTGCAATAATAGAAATGGGGGCAAATCATGAAAATGAAATAAAATATTTATGTGAAATTGCAAAACCCAATTACGGAATCATTACAAATATTGGAAAAGCACATTTAGAAGGTTTTAAAAATATTGAAGGAGTTAAAAAAACAAAAAAAGAACTTTACGATTATATAAAAATTAATAGAGGAAAAATATTTGTTAATAATGAAAATGCTATTCTAAATGAGATTTCTAAAGATATTGATGCCATTTCTTATGGATTAAACGGGGAAATTAACGGAATTGTTAAAGAATCTTCAATATTCACAAATGTGCAATTTAATTCTCATATAATTGAAACACAATTAATTGGAACTTTTCAGTTTTATAATATTATGCTATCTATAGCGGTAGCATCTCATTTTGGAATCAAATTAAAAAATATTTCAAAAGCACTAACTACTTATAAACCTAATAACAATAGATCACAAGTTATTAAAACAGAATCAAATACAATTATTCTAGATGCGTATAATGCCAACCCATCAAGTATGTATGAAATGATTTATTCATTCTCAAAAGTTCAAAATAAAAATAAAATTTGTATTCTCGGAGATATGGCAGAGTTAGGTAAATACTCTGAAAAAGAACACCTAAACATAATTCATCTGCTAGAAAAATTAAAAATTAAATGTCTTTTTGTTGGAAGTGAGTTTTCAAAACATAATAAGAATAACAGTTTTACAGATGTGTATAGTCTTATTGATTACCTTAACTCAAAACAAATTAAAGAAAGTACTGTATTGATTAAAGGGTCAAGATCAATTGCTTTAGAAAAAGTAGTCAAATTACTTTAAGCTGATAAGCTATCCTTTACTAACTTTTTCAAAACAAAATATAAAACAGAAAAAGTTGTTGACATAAAAATTGTTATCAATAAAACTAACAAAGTAGACATTTTAGTATCCTCAAGTGGAAGAATAGGTTTATCAATTACCTGAATAATAGGAGTCTGATTTAAAAGTGTGAGTTTAGAAACTTCTATATTTTTGACTAGCTCTAAATACATCGTATTTAACACCTCCACATTTCGCATTAATTGTAATTCCTTTAATCTTCCTGAAGCTTTAATGATACGTTGATTGATATCTTTTACTCTTGCAAATTCTTGCTCTGCTTTTTCTAATTCTACAAAAACTGAATCAGCTCTATTTTGAAGAAAACTTATTGTATTTGTTGATTGTTTTGTTTGATAGGAAATATACATTCGACTCATTTCAGATATCAAACTCTCAGAGAAAAATTTGGCAAACTTTTCATCACTACATCTAAAAGATAAATATATTATATCTGTTTCATCATTTTTAATTTCGACAGAAATATCCTCCTTTATTATCTTTTGCCAAACTAAAGTTATAACACTATCATGAGTAATAGTTAACTTATCATTAAAATTTAAATCATTTAAATCTGGAAGCTCATTCCAATCAGCATTTATACTATTAATCTTAAGGTAACTATCAATAAAAAAATCTGATTTTTCTATATAATTATTTTTTTGAAGTAATGTTTTTGAAATAACACCTCTTGACTTTAAGAGATCCATAATGTTTGCTTGACTAAAGGTAGAGTTAGAGGAAGAAAACATATCAAACCCAAATTGACTAGCTAAACCAGACATTGATGAGAGTGGAGTAGATTTTTGGGTATCCTCTACAACAAAACTAAGCTCGGCTTTGTATCTTGAATCTTTAGACAAACTAAAGACAAGAGATAAAAGAGTAATCAAAGTAACAAAAAGAAAAATTTTAAAAAAATTAGTTTGTAATTCTTTCAATAGTTCATTAACTGTACTAAAAATATCTTTCAGTTCTATTTCTTTATTTTCAGACATTAAATTAATTATTGAGTTTGTACTCTATCAACAAGAACCCACAATGTTAAAACTGCTGAGAGTTTGAGCATTGCATTTTCAATCTGTTGATTCCAATCGATTTTTCCTTTATTCTTGCGCTTACCCTTTTTAATTTTACTAGAAACTCTTATTGTTGAACCCTTAGATACTTTTGGAGAGAGTTTAAAGAATAAAAAATTCTTTGATTTTTTTGCTATACCATTTGGATAAACTACAACAGTATTGCTTCTATCATTCAATTTACTAAACCCTCCAGCAAAATTTTTAACATAATAGTTTGCTCGCTTACTATTGAAGTAAGGAGCGCTTATTGAATTACCTTGAAGATTCATCAGTTCACCTGTGATGTGAACAACATCCATAGTTTTGGGAATTATAATACTATCTCCTTCATTTAAAACTAAATTATGTTTTGATTGGTTTGATTTAAGTGCTTTTTCTAAATCAAGATAAACCATATCAAGATTAATTTGTTTTGATGATTTTGGCTCGGCACTAAAAATTTCATTATTATAGTTTTCTAGCTCTTCTGCATAAATTGAAGCCGCATCTGGATCATTTAAAATTGTTTTTTTAAGTTCATCTGAAATGTTCATTTCTTTAATTTCTTCATCAGTTTCAGCTGTCACTTCAAATTTACGATACATCTTAACACCATCTAAATATGCGTAATTTGTTAAACCACCAGACCTTTTAATTAATGATGAGATTTTTTCATTTTTTCTTAATATGGAATAAGTTCCAGGATATTTAACTTCTCCCAGAATCTGTATATTTATAACTGGCTCAAAATCTGGATTTGATCGAACAAAAATTTGATCATAAGGCTGAAGTTCAAAATTTTCTGCTTCTTGACTTAGAACCAAATCATTTCCAACTTTAACATTTTTAACAATTGCTCTTCTGGGTTTTAATTTATTTGAATTAATATCATACTCCATAATTCTTGAAATTTCAACTCTACTTCCTTCAGCTTGTTGTGTTAAACCTCCAGCTAGAAATAAAGCAGACTGCAAACTCATTCCATCACCATAATTAAAATCTCCAGGATTTCTTACCGACCCTTGTACAGAAATATTAAAATCATCATCAAAATCATCAATAGACATAACATTAACTATATCATATTCTTCCATTACTATGTTGTCTGGATGAGTTTCATCATCTAAAATATTCTCTAAATTAATTGCAATATGTGATTTAGTTCGATCAGGATTTAATCTTATTATATAAACTTTTTCTAGAAAAGTTTTTTGGGATATACATTTTGCGCGATTTAATAATTCTAATAGCTTCTCCCCTATTTTATACTCATATTCTCCAGCTACACCAATATTTCCGTTTATCGTAATAACATTAGATAGCTTATTTGAGATGTGGTTAACTATTAACTCATCTCCATTAAAAACAGATTCGGAATCAAAATCATTTGAGTGCACATCAAACACCCTCATATCGTTATAATCAAGTCGTTTTAATGTAATTATATCTTTATAGGCTTTGGTGGAAAAACCTCCAGCATATCTTACCATATCGCTTACTGATTCATTGTCCTTTGCTTCATATGAATAAGGCCTATTAACAGCACCAGAAATTTCAATTAAATTTTTTGCAGGAGGAACAAATAAATAATCACCATCCTGTAAATAAATATCATTTGACTTCTCAGGATCAAATAAAAATTTATATACATCTAAAGAGTCAACAGTTTTACCATTTCTCTTTATATATATATTTCTAACAGAACCAATTTGAGTTGGTCCGTTTGAAGAAATCAAAGCATTAAATGCTGTATTTATTGACGGAATAACATATGAACCAGGATTGTAGACCTCACCTACTATATTAACAGTTATAACTTTAGAATATGATAATGAAACATCAATTTCTGAATTTTGCATATCAAAAAATGTACTAAACTTATTCTTTAATAAGGAACGCATATTTTTAAAAGTTAAACCCTTAACATATATTCTGCCATATGAACTTGGAGAAATATAACCTCGCGCATCCACTTCAAGAGTTTCAGAAAACTCATTAAAACCCCATATTGAGATACTAATTTCATCTCCAGGACCTAACTTATAGTTTTCAGGCGCTTTTGCATCTAAAGCTTTTTGGTAAAAATTTAATTTATTATTTCTAAAAATATCTTGACCAAATATTTTTGCTTTTGGATAAATAACTGAATCTATAGTTAGCGTATCTTCAAAATACAAACTAAACTTAGATAGATTAGAAATAGTATCGTTGTTAGATATTTTGTTTTTTTGATATTTACCTCTACTGTATTTGAAATCCATTGCTTCTTTGATTTCATCTTTATCAAACCCCATTTGTTTTAAGACCTGCTCACTTGGAATGTCACTAGGTCTTAAATCACCAATATTAGAGTTAGTTGGCAAAAAATTTGAATAAACTGACTTAATGTCTTTATCCTCAATATTAATCTGAGATATTGCATTAAAACAACTAAATATTAGTACTAATGATAGTAGAAAATAATTTTTCATAAAACTTTATTTTAAAATAGAACGAGAGATTACAATTCTTTGAATCTCTGACGTTCCTTCATATATTTGTGTAATCTTAGCATCTCTCATTAATCGTTCTACATGATACTCTTTAACAAAACCATATCCACCATGAACCTGAACAGCTTCAGTTGTTGTTTTCATAGCAGTCTCTGATGCAAATACTTTTGCCATCGCACCTTCTCTATCATAATTCATTCCATTATCTTTTAGCCATGCTGCTCTTAAACATAAAAGTCTAGCGGCATCAATCTCTGTTGCCATATCGGCTAATTTAAAAGCGATAGCTTGGTGTCTAGAAATTTCTTTTCCAAATGCTTTTCTTTGTTTTGAATACTCAAGAGCTAATTCATATGCCCCAGAAGCTATACCTAATGCTTGTGCTGCAATACCAATCCTTCCTCCAGAGAGAGTCTTCATCGCAAAAGAAAAACCAAAGCCATCTTCTCCAATTCTATTTTCTTTTGGAACCTGAACATCATTAAACATGATTGAATGTGTATCTGAGCCTCTAATCCCTAACTTATCTTCTTTTTTACCAACAATAACACCATTGGTTTCTTTTTCAACTATAAAAGCATTAATTCCTTTATGACCTAAAGAAGGATCAGTTTGCGCAATCACTAAATATATTGATGCTGAATTTCCATTAGTAATCCAGTTTTTTGTCCCATTTAAAAGATAATAGTCATCTTTTTCTATTGCTGTTGTTTGTTGAGAAGTAGCATCACTTCCTGCCTCAGGCTCAGAAAGGCAAAATGCACCTATAATCTCTCCAGTAGCTAATTTTCTCAAATATTTGTCTTTTTGTTCTTGTGAACCATATGTTTCCAAACCCCAGCAAACTAGAGAATTATTAACAGACATTATAACAGCAGCTGATGCATCTACCTTTGAAATTTCTTCCATTGCCAAAACATATGAAATTGTATCCATTCCACCTCCACCAAAGTCTGGACTTACCATCATACCCATAAATCCAAGCTCCGCCATCTTCTTTACTTGATTTGATGGGAATTTTTGATTTTCATCTCTTTCAATAACTCCCGGCAATAATTCATTTTGCGCAAAATCTCTTGCTGCATCTCTGATCATTTGATGCTCTTCTGTTAAATCAAATTTCATTCTTTTATATTTTAAAAATCTTACTAACAAAAATACACTTTTTCATCTATCTTTGAATCAGGATGAATAAGATAGACAACTATTCCGTTATTGGTGTTATGTCAGGGACATCACTAGATGGTTTGGATATAATTAAATGTACTTTTCAAAAAGGTAATGACTGGAGTTTTAAAATTGAAGAAGGAATAACAAATAAATATTCTAAAAATTGGCTTGAATTATTAAAAAACTCTCATGAAAAAAAAACAAAAGAATTACAGAAAAATGATTATTTGTATGGTGATTATATTGGTAAACAAGTAAAGTCATTTATTAAAAAAAATAATTTTAAAGTAGATTTAATTGCATCTCATGGCCACACTATTTTTCATCAACCAAAAAATAAAATCACACTGCAAATTGGCAATGGTCAAAATATCGCAAATATTACAAATACGATTACAATTTCTGATTTCAGAAGTTTAGATGTAAAATTAAATGGACAGGGAGCACCACTTGTACCAGTTGGAGATATAAAGCTATTTCCAGATTATAAGTACTGTCTAAATTTAGGTGGATTTGCAAATATTTCTATCAAAAAAAATAATAAAATAACTGCTTATGACATCTGTCCGGCAAATATTATTTTAAATTACTTTTCTAAATATTTAGGCAAAGATTATGATGAAAATGGTATGCTTGGTCAAAAAGGGATTTGCAATAATAAATTATTAAAGAAACTTAACAAACTGTCATATTATAAAATTGAAAATCCCAAATCATTATCTAGAGAATGGTTGGAAAACAACATTTTAAATTTAGAAGAATTACAGAATTTAGAATTTAAAAATATTCTAGCAACATTTTACGAACATATTGGATTCCAAATTGGTAAAATTTTAAAAGAAAAAAGTGTTTTAGTTACTGGAGGTGGCTCGCACAATCATTTTCTTATAAAAAAAATAAAAAAATATTCAAAAGCAAAAATTATTATTCCCTCTAATGATATTGTAGATTTCAAAGAAGCATTAATTTTTGGATTTTTAGGAGTTTTAAAACTAAGAAATGAAGTAAACTGTTTAAAAGATGTAACTGGAGCTGATAGGGATAATATTGGAGGAGAAATATTTGAACCAAATTATACAAACTAATATTATATTTGTACTCATAAAAAAACTAAAACAAGATGGAGAAATTATTAAATGAATTTGAGCAGAAGAAAGCCGAAATAGTATTTGAATGGCAAGATACAGAAACAAGTGCTAAAGGATGGATTGTAATAAATTCTCTTAGAGGTGGAGCAGCAGCTGGTGGAACAAGAATGCGAATAGGTGTAACAAGAAATGAGGTTTTATCTTTAGCAAAAACAATGGAAGTAAAGTTCTCTGTGGCAGGACCTGATATTGGGGGAGGGAAATCTGGTATAGATTTTGACCCAAGAGACCCAAGAAAAGAAGATGTTCTAAGAAGGTGGTTTAAAGCAGCAAAACCAATACTAAAATCATACTATGGAACTGGTGGTGACATGAACGTCGATGAAGTAGAAGAAGTTATACCGTTTTGTAAAGAGCAAGACATTGACTTTCCTTTAGAAGGAATTATTAATGGACATTTTAATCTTTCAGGAGACCAAAAAAATAAAATAATCCAACAACTAACAACTGGAGTTCCTTTAGATGTTACTAATGAAAAATTATTACCATTAGGATCTAAAAAATATTGCGTAGGAGATCTTATTACTGGATATGGTGTGTCAGAATCTGTTGTTCATTTTTACAATATATATGGCGGAGATATTGAAGGTAAAAAAGTAATTATACAAGGATGGGGGAATGTTGCAGCTACAGCTGCATATTATTTAGCGCAAGCCGGAGCTGTAATTGTTGGTATAATTGATAAAAATGGTGGTCTAATAAACAAAGAAGGCTTTACATTTAAAGAAGTTGCAATCTTATTAGAGAACAGATCCTCTAACTTTCTTGAAGATCAAAGTATAAGACCATTTGATGAGATAAATAATGAAATTTGGTCAATAGGTGCAGAAATTTTTATTCCTGCAGCAGCATCAAGACTGGTTCAATCATCTCATTTAGAAAATATGATTGCGAATAACTTGGAGGTTATTTCTTGCGGAGCTAATGTTCCTTTTGCAGATAAAGAAATTTTCTTTGGGCCAATTGCTAAAAAAGCAGATAGTGAAGTTAGTTTAATACCCGATTTTATTTCTAACTGTGGAATGGCAAGAACATTCTCGTATTTAATGGAGACAGAAATTAAGATGGATGATTTTGCTATATTTGAATCTGTCTCCAAAACTATTTACGAAGCTCTTATGGAGTCAAATAAAATAAATAATCAAAAAACTAATCTTGCAAGCACAGCTTTTGAAATAGCATTAAAAAAACTAAATTAATATGCCAACAATAAAACTCTTTTTAGATATGGAATATTTTGGTAATTCTGGTGTAAACTACCTAATTTTTATAATATCAATTGTTCTAGGCCTTGCTCTTAAGGGCTTAATATCAAGATATCTTAGTCATTCGATTTACAAGCTAATTGGTAAAAAAGAAAATCATGTTGGCATTGAAAAATTTGATGCATTACTAACAAAACCTATTGCATTTCTTGTAATGCTATCCATCTTGTATTTTGGAGCTAGCCATTTGAGTTTTCCGCAAGACTGGAATCTTGCTGATGAAAATGAGATTGGTTTTAAAATGTTGCTTAGTAGAGGTTTTTCATTAATATACATTTATTCCATATTTAAAGTTTTTCTTAAGATTGTTGAATATATTGGATTAATTCTTCGAAAAAGAGCAGAAGAAACTGAAAACAAAATGGATGATCAACTTATTCCGTTTGTAATGGAAATAATTAAGTTCGTCATCTATGTATTTGCTGGATTTATTATCCTTGGAAATGTTCTTGGAATAAATGTTACAGCTCTTATAACTGGATTAGGTATTGGAGGTATTGCTCTAGCAATGGCATCTAAAGAAAGTCTTGAAAATCTTCTTGGTTCATTTACAATTTTTCTTGACAGACCATTCACAGTAGGTGACATTGTACAAGTTGGGACTGTTACAGGAGTTGTTGAAAAGGTTGGATTTAGAAGCACAAGAATCAAGACATTTGACAGAAGTATAGTAACTGTTCCAAACAAAAAAATGGTAGATGCTGAGCTTGACAACTTAGGTTTAAGACCTGTAAGGAGAGTGAAATTTCATATTGGTTTAACCTACTCAACTTCTACTGATCAAATAAAAGAAATTGTTAAAGAAATACAAGAGATGATTAATATTCATCCAAAAACAAATGATGATGGTAAAGTTAGGTTTCAAGAATTTGGAGCTAGCTCTTTAGACATTCTAATACTGTATTATGTAGACAGTCCTAAATGGGAAGATTTAATTAACGCCAAAGAAGATATAAATTATAAAATTATGGATATTGTAAAAAAACATAATAGCGATTTTGCCTTCCCATCTACATCAGTATATTTGCAGCAAAATAAATAACAGAAAAATATATGATAACTACTATAATGATCATAGTCTTTGTTTTGGGCTATGCAGCTATTGCTCTTGAACACCCAATTAAAGTTGATAAAGCTGCGTCTGCACTTATTATTGGTGGGCTTGGATGGGCATTATTTGCTTTTTCAGGAGTTGACCATCACACTTTAACTCACGAAATACAACACCATATTGTTGACATTGCTGAAATACTATTTTTCTTGTTAGGAGCTATGACAATTGTTGAGCTTGTAGACGCTCATCAAGGATTCTCAATTATTACAGATAAAATTACTACAAACAAAAAAGTATATCTTATTTGGATTTTAAGTGTTATTACTTTCTTTTTCTCTGCTGTATTAGATAATCTTACAACAGCAATTGTAATGGCTGCTCTTCTTCCTAAGCTAATAAAAGACAAAGAAACACTATGGCTATTTGCTGGAGTTTTAATTATGGCTGCCAATGCTGGTGGAGCATGGTCTCCAATTGGTGACGTAACAACAATTATGCTATGGATTGGTGGGCAGGTAAGCGCCGCAAATATTATTACATCTGTAATAATACCGTCCGTTGTTTGTGCTGTAGTACCTTTAATTTATTTATCATTCAAATTGAAGGGAGACGTTGAAAGGCCATTGGATACTGAACTAGACGAACACAAAAAAAATCCTACCACTCCATTTGAGAGAAATTTAGTTTTCTATTTAGGAGTATGCGGTTTATTATTTGTTCCTGTTTTTAAAACTGTCACTCACTTACCACCTTATGTTGGAATGTTACTTTCTCTAGGGTTATTGTGGCTTGTAACTGAAATAATACACAGAAGCAAAAATCATGAAGTAAAATCACAACTATCTGTAATTGGAGTTTTAAGAAAAGTAGATACACCTACAATTTTCTTTTTCTTAGGAATTTTATTAGCAGTTGCATCTTTACAGTCTGCTGGTCAATTAGATATCGTTGCAACATATTTAGATACTACTTTTAATGGGCAAACAGCCGAAGGAATTTATATTATTAATGTTATTATTGGACTTCTTTCATCTATAGTAGATAATGTTCCTCTTGTTGCTGGAGCAATGGGTATGTATTCAATTGCTGAAACTGGATTTTATGCATCTGATGGAATGTTTTGGGAATTTTTAGCATATTGTGCTGGAACAGGTGGATCTGTATTAATAATTGGATCTGCTGCTGGAGTTGCAGTGATGGGAATACTTAAAATTGACTTTATTTGGTATGTAAAAAATATTTCAATACTTGCTCTTATTGGATATGCTTCAGGTGCTATTACATACATATTAATGCAATAAGATATAGAGTTTTCAGTTTAAATTATATTACTGTAAATAATATCTTTTATTATTATATTAGCAGGCATATCATATATACAAAGTATTTGTTGTAAGAAAAATTAAAAAATTATAATAAATGAAATTCATCTTTTTACAAACTCCAATTATCACAGATAGCATCAGCAATCCAATTGTTGAAGAGAAAACATTATCCATAATGGAACTAATTAGCTCCGGAGGTATTGGTGGGAATATAATTATGGGGACTCTTGGCTTACTATCTATTTACGCTATCTATATTTTAATTGAAAGATTCTCTACAATTAAAAAAGCAAGTATTGAAGATGAGAGTTTTTTAAAGAGTATTAAAAACTTTGTAGAACAAAAAGACATTCAAGCTGCTAAAACACTATGCAAAAACACTGACAATCCTGTTTCAAGAATGATTGAAAAAGGAATTGATAGAATTGATAAACCAATGACTGATATTTCGGCAGCAATTGAAAATCAAGGAAAACTTGAAGTCTATAAAATGGAAAACAACCTTGCTAACTTAGCTACAATTGCAGGAGCTGCACCAATGATTGGATTTCTAGGAACAGTTATTGGAATGATTGTTGCATTTCATGAAATGGCAAGTGCTGGAGGTAATATTGATGTTGAAATGCTATCTAAAGGAATTTATACAGCAATGGTAACTACAGTAGGCGGTTTAGTTGTTGGAATCATTGCTTATATAGCTTATAACTTTTTAGTAAGTAAAATAGATAAAGTTATATTCCAACTTGAGGCTAGGACTACTGAATTTTTAGATTTATTACATCTTAACGAATAATGGCATTAAAGAGTAGAAATAAAGTCAGTCCAAACTTTAATATGTCATCAATGACTGATATTGTTTTTCTACTTTTAATTTTCTTCATGCTAACCTCTACCCTTGTCAGTCCTAATGCGCTTAAACTTCTTTTACCAAACAGTAAGTCAAAAACTCTTGAAAAGCAATCAATTTCTGTTTCTATTAATAAAGATTTAGATTTCTACATAAACGAAAATGAGGTGATAGAAAGTAATTTAGAAAATGAATTAAAACAAGTTTTATCAAAACAGCAAGAACCTGCAATTATTTTACATGCAGATAAGACTGTAGATATTGAGCATGTAGTTAAAGTAATGGATATTGCATACAGAAATAAATATAAAATTGTTTTAGCTACAAAACCAAATTAACATGACTTCTTCTGAAAAGAAAAATAAAAGAAATGGCTTGATTGGTACAGTTCTTTTTCATGTGGTATTGGTTGTTGCATTTCTTTTCCTGGGCTTAACTTATAGAATACCTCCTCCTCCGGAAGAAGGGATATCTATTGATTTTGGTTTTAGTGAGCAGGGGCTTGAAGAGATCCAGCCAGAAGATAATTCTTTAGAGTCAAATCCAGTTATTGAAAAAGTAATACAAGAAACAATAGAAATTGAACAAGAGATTATTACACAAGAATCTATAGAAACTGAAGTAATAGAAATACCAAAGGAAACTAAAAAAGAAATTGTAAAAGAAAAAGAACCTGAAAAAAAACAAGAAGAAGTTATTATTGAAAAGGTTGAGCCAGTAGTAAATAAAAAAGCACTTTATACAGGTAGTAAGAAGAAAGAAAAACAATCAGACGGAAATACAAAAAAAACTGGAAATCAAGGATCAGTTGAAGGTGACATCAATTCAAATAAATACGAGGGGGGAGGTATCGGTATTGATGGAGAAGCTTATCAATTATTAGGAAGAAGTGTTGCATTTAAAGCAAAACCAATATATAAGGTTCAATTAGAAGGAAAAGTTGTTGTGGACATTACAGTAGATCAGCTAGGAAATGTTGTAAACGCAATATCTGGAGTAAAAGGTTCAACAACTCTTAATAGTCAATTATTAAAAAGAGCAAAAGAAGCTGCATTAAAAACAAAATTTAGTGCAAAGGAATCAGCTCCATCTAGACAACAAGGAAAAATCATCTATAATTTCCAGCTTAATTAATGAACTATAAAGATACTCTAGATTATCTTTTCTCTCAACTCCCAATGTACCAAAGAACAGGAGAAGCTGCATATAAAAAAGATATAGGAAATATTATTGAGGCATGTAAGATATTAGATAATCCTCATAAGAAATTTAAAAGCATTCATATTGCAGGAACTAATGGTAAGGGCTCTACAGCACATATCATTTCATCAATACTTCAAGAAGAAGGATATAAAGTAGGATTATATACTTCTCCCCATCTTAAAGACTTTAGAGAAAGGATAAGAATTAACGGCAAAATGATTAGTGAAAAAAATGTCATAAATTTCGTAAGCCAAAACAAAAATAAATTTGAAAAAATCAAAATGTCATTTTTTGAATACACTGTTGCATTGGCATTTAATCATTTTGCCAATAACGTAGATATTGCAATTATAGAAACTGGTCTTGGAGGCAGATTAGATAGTACAAATATTATTAACCCTAAAGTTTCCATAATTACCAATATTGGTTATGACCATATAAATTTACTTGGAAATACTATTGAAAAAATTGCCTTTGAAAAAGCAGGAATTATAAAAAAAAGTGTGCCTGTGGTTATTGGCAGGATTCAAAAAGAAACTAAAAATATATTTTTAGAAACTGCAGATAAAATGGGAGCTCCTATTTCGTTTTCAAAAAAATATAACTATACTACTAAATCTCTTAAAGGAAATTATCAGACAGAAAACATCAATACAGCTATAAGCGCATTAAAAATTTTAGATTGGAAAATTAGCGAAGAGAGTATAATAAAAGGATTAGATAATATTTCAACTAATACAGGAATTCGCGGAAGATGGGAGCAGCTTAAAAATGAACCTTTAACAATTTGTGACACTGGCCATAATAAAGATGGAATCTCTAATATAATTAGACAGATTGAAAAAATTAATTATAAAAATCTTCACTTTGTTTTTGGATCTGTTAATGATAAAGATTTAGATAAAATCCTTAGAATTCTTCCAAAAGATGCCTCGTATTATTTCTGTCATGCTCAAATTAATCGTGCATTAAGTTCAGATATCTTAAAAAGGCAAGCTTTAAATCATAAACTAAAAGGAAATTCTTTTACTACAGTTTCTAAAGCTTATGAAGCTGCTTTAAAATGTGCAGAAAAAGAAGATTTAATCTTTATTGGCGGAAGTACTTTTGTAGTAGCAGAAGTTCTATAATTAATTTATTATTTGCTAAATTATTAAAGAAATCATATATATTTGCAATCTAATTTTCGGGCGATTAACTCAGTTGGTTCAGAGTGCCTCCCTTACAAGGAGGAAGTCGGGGGTTCGAGTCCCTCATTGCCCACAATAAATAAACCCACTCAAATGAGTGGGTTTTTATTTATTCAAGAATTATTCTTTTCTCTACCGTTCCATCATCATAGATGTAAAATAAAGGTTGATTTTTTCATGATTTATATTAATTTGATTGTGAAATCTTAATTGCTTTATGTAATAAAGCAATCTTTTTATATTTAGTTTCATGTACTTCAAAATACTCATACATTCGTCTAAGTGAAGAACCTACTCCATCAATACTTAAGTTAGCTTTTTCAGCAATATGTTTATTCATTGCTGTTGGTTCTTTTATTAATATATTCAGTATAGCCCAATCAGTTTCATTTAAAACTCTTTCTATATTATTATCAAGTTTCTGCTTATTTAATTCAAACTTATTATTCTCTGAAATAGAACTAAATTTCTGATTTTTTAGCAAATTAATTTCCCTAAGCAACATATTTCTTCTTTGAGTATTGTTTTTTATTCTTAAGATAATGAAAAATAAGAGGATAGAAATAATTACTAAAAAAACAACAGACATGAATGAAGTTCTTTTTACTTGTTTTATTTTCAATTCAGCTTTATCGTTCTCGTATTTGAGTTGATTCTCATATAATTTAGCTTTGTATTCATTTTTAACTTCCTCTCTAACAACTTTAAAACTATTTTTCCTTTGTTCTACACTATCGGTATATGCTAATAACAACTCATGCATTTTTAAAGACAATTCCCAGTTTTCATAATCCTTATAGGCATCATATAAAAATTCATAAACTGATTGTTTCATTTCAAGATTAGAACTTTCAGAAACTTGATTTAATAAGCCTTCCATTTCTATAACAGCCCTATCTTTATCTATTTCATATAAAATCTTTGCCTTAAGAATTTTTGATGTAAGAGTTCCAGCTCCAATATCTAACTGTTTATTAAGTTTTAAACTTTTTGTTGCATACAAATCAGCAAGTTCAATATCATTCAATTCTAGCTTAATGATACCTAGCATATAAAAACAGTCCTTTAAATAGAAAATATCATTTTTAGGATTAAGTATTTTTATAGCGTCATTAAATACGTTTTCAGCTTTAATAAAAGATTTTTTATAAAAATGAATAAGTCCAATATTCATTGAAATTACCGCTATATTTAAATAGGATTTATCAGATTTATTGTATGCAATTAACGCTTTGTTATAATGAGTAAGAGCAAGATCATAATTACCAATTTTTGCATTAATAGATCCCATGCCATTAAGCATTCTACCTTCACCATCATAATCATTTTCTTTAGTAAAAATATCTTTTGCTTCATTATAAAGTTTTATAGCCTCAAAATACTCTCCTTTATCAAGATGAATATTTCCAAAATTACCTATAACAATTGCTTCAAGTTGAGAATTATTCATGTTTTGAGCAACATTCTTGGCTAATATGTATTTACTTATAGCTTCTTCTTTTTTGTTTTGATTTCTATAGATATTGCCCTGCCTTAGAAGTGCTCTATAAATTTGTCTTTCTGCTTTCTTTTCTAATGCTAAATCATAATAAAAATTTAGGGATGAAAGAACAGAATCAGGGATAACATGAACATTAAGATCATAGTACTCATCTAAAGCATCAAATCTTGTAGAATCTAATAACTCCTCATTTTGCCAAACTAATCTTAAGGAATCTGATTGAGAATTTGAATAAACATGATAGCTAACTGTACTAAAAAATAGTACTATATATAAAAATAATTTATTCAATTATTTGGTGATATATTTCTTCTCAATTGTCCCATCACTATAAATGTATAACAATAGTTTATTGTCTTCTATAGCTGTTTCTCTTCCTAAGACATCAACTACTTTAATTAAACTTTTATTATTTGTAGAATAGTCATTAATCGCTGTATGAATATTTTGATCTACTCCAGGATTATTATGAATAAATGTCCAACTCCCCCATGGTGTAGAAGCACCTGTTTCCCAATATATCTGGTCTTCAAATAAACAATTAATTGAATTCCCAGTAGTTGGTAAACCTTCAGAAATATACCAGTTATCCAAATTAGCCGAATCATTCACAAAATGCACTGTAACATTTATTGTGTCAGTTAATGACCAATTATGACCAAAAGCTATTGTTTGTTGATCAACCATAGTATCTTGATGTACTATATTTCCTTGTTGGTCTGTAAACTCCCACATAAAAATATTTTCTGATTGTGGATGAGTCATATATTGGCCTGAGTGGTAAATACTGATAGAGGTTTCTGAAGAACCTACATTCATAACCATACCTAACATATCACAAGGGACGGCTGTTATTACTCCTTGTGCCTTTGTGGTTAGAGATAGACCTAAAGCGATGGCAAATGTTAGTAAAATGTTTTTCATACTTTTTAGTTTTTATAATTAATGATGCAATTATGAGGCAAATATCTAAAATTCGTTTCACGCCTGGGGGTGAAGTTTCTAGTTATTTTAATTTTCTAAAAAAGTTCGAAATAAGGACCGAGAGGTCCACCAAATAAAAACCCACTCAATTGAGTGGGTTTTTGGTTATTCTAAAATTTTATTTTATTAACATTTATTTAATCACAACATTCACCTGCAACATAAGAGGTAACTCCAAGTCTATCTGCATAGCAACCATTAGGATAAGTAATGCCATCACAACCACACACAGGTGCATATATCTCAATACAAAAAATAGAGTCGTTAATAAGAGTTGAATCTATACAAATTCCACTCTGAACTGAAGGAATAGATACACAATTATTATTTTTTTCACATGAAATAAATATGATTGTAAAAGCTAATATTACTACTAATATTATTTTTTTCATTTTATATAATTTTTTGTTTTTTAACATTAACCTAACGAACTTAATACATGTTTATTTTATTATACAACTAAACTATTTATACAATATTTATAATAAAAAACTCTAACATATCCAAATGATCTAATTTCCTAAAAAAGTTCGAACTTAGGACCGTAAGGTCCACCAAAAAGAAACCCACTCAAATGAGTGGGTTTTTATTTACTCAACAATTATTTATTGATATATTTTTTTTCTCTGGATCCATCACTATAGAT
>Ga0257126_1001115_pt1 | contig 19909 bp, 16 predicted proteins | sample SI060_120mmetaG_FD_190151 | JGI IMG/M metagenome (GOLD analysis project Ga0257126, IMG submission 190151) | Marine microbial communities from Saanich Inlet, British Columbia, Canada - SI060_120m | ecosystem: Environmental > Aquatic > Marine > Inlet | place: Canada: British Columbia | collected... | reverse complement strand
AGAACACTGATCAATGAGGTTTATCATATCGTATGGAAAGATACTGCGATTCTTCAGGGACCCTACAAAAAGTTTGATTCGAATGGCCATTTAATCATTGAAGGCGATTATGATGATAATTTAAGAGCAGGTACCTTCATCAATTACTATCCTAATGGAACCCTTCAACGGACCAGTAATTATGAAAAAGGAGCAAAAGAAGGAGTGACACTAGTTTACAACTCAGATGGCGTATTAATCCAAGAAGCTGTTTTCAGACAAGATAGTCTTTTGGGAGCGGTAAAACTATACCATCCCAGTGGACGCGTTAAAGGAAGTTCTGAATTCAAAAAAGGTAAACCCGACGGTCTGGTCACTACTTATCATACTAACGGCAATAAAAAAGAAGACATCATTTATGCCTCAGGTAAACCCAATGGTCTTGTCAAGCAATACTATGAGTCAGGAACTATTATGCTTGAAGCAACCTATGAAAATGGTCTTTTAAACGGACTTTATAAAACCTTTTATCCCAATGGAAAGCTTGAATTAGAGTTGTTCAATGATCGGGGTAAACGGTCTGGGTATATTAAAAAATACCATACCAACGGAGTACTTTCTTCACTCGGTAATTATCAAGATGGGCAACTTCAAGGAGATTATTTTGGATACCATACCGACGGCTCTTTAAAGGCCAATTTTAAATATAATAGAGGTTTTTTAATCGGAAATAATATCGAGTACAATAAAAAAGGCGTAATAATTAAAGTGTCTAAATTTAGCAATAGCGGAAAAAATGGTGAAATTTTAGAATACCATAATAATGGTGTGCTGGCGTCAGAGAAAAAATTCAAAGATCAAGCCCCCCATGGAGTATGGAAATATTATACCAAAAAAAATAAACTCTACAAGTCAATACCTTATGAAAATGGGAAGATCAACGGTATCGAATTGACCTTGAATAATATTGATACCCTAAGTTCTAAAAAATATGTTTTTGGTGTAAAGTCAGGTCAATGGAAATCGTTTTACATGCATGGAAAACCAAAAGAATATGCTACCTATAAATTCAATGAACTCGAGGGGCCGTTCATCCACTTTTTTGAAAATGGCAACAAACAATATGAAGGTTATTATTATCGAGGACGACGGACCAATGATTGGATCTATTATAATTCAAAGGGGCGGCCTATCTTAAAAGAAACCTATCGAAAAGGCTTGATCGTATCGAAAGAGGATATTAATTGACCCTAACATTCATTTTTGCAGTAGCTAAATCCTTATATTTGTTTTTCATGAATGCTGGTATACAAAACACTCAGTTCAAATTTCCAAATCAAACGGGTCAATATAAAGGCAAGGTAAGAGATGTCTACTTTTTTGATGATAAATTGATCATAGTGGCCAGTGATCGACTTTCCGCTTTTGATGTGGTCTTACCAAACGCCATCCCTTTTAAAGGACAAGTACTCAATCAAATTGCTGCACATTTTCTAAAAGCTACCGAAGACATCGTTCCCAATTGGATTTTAGCCATTCCAGATCCCAACGTAAGTATCGGTAAAAAATGTAAACCTTTTCCTGTAGAAATGGTCATTCGAGGATATTTAGCAGGTCACGCCTGGAGAACCTATAAAGCAGGGAAACGAACCCTTTGTGGAGTACTATTACCCGATGGGCTTAAAGAGAATGATCGATTACCAGAACCCATCATTACCCCTACCACCAAAGCAGCAGTTGGCCACGATGAAGACATCTCAAAACAGGATATCATAGCGCAGCAGCTGATCTCACTTGCCCAATATGAACAATTGGAGTCTTATACAAGGGCACTTTTTCAACGGGGAACTGAATTGGCAGAAAAACAAGGTCTCATCTTAGTCGATACCAAATATGAATTTGGTCTATTCAAGAATGAAATCACGCTGATTGATGAAATTCATACTCCTGATTCTTCGAGATATTTTTATTTAGATACTTATCCAATACACCAAGAAAAAAACATTTCCCAAAGACAGCTGTCCAAAGAATTCGTCAGAAAATGGCTGATCGAGCAGGGTTTCCAAGGTTTAGAGGGACAAAAAATACCTCTTATCAGCGCTGAATTTATTCAAACCATATCCGAAAGATATATTGAACTATATGAAAAAATAACGGGAGTGAAATTCATTCGATCAACACAGAATGAGATGCTCAATCGGGTTGAACAAAATATTTTAAATTGGATCGAAGCATCATGAAATATCAAATTACTGAGCAAGAAAATTATACGCTTATTAAAATACTAGAATCCAAGCTCAGTGAAAGCCATTGCTCGCATTTTAAAAAGCTGTTAACAGAAATTCAATCAAAAAAAATAAGTCATGTCATTCTAGATATGAACCATATGAGTCACTTTGATGCCTCTGGTTTAACTATGCTCATCTTGGGTCATAGTATCTTTAAAGAATTAGGTTCTTTTGTCCTTTGTGAGATCCCTCGAGAACTAGAAAAATTAATCAAAACCAACTCATCAGCTCACGCACTAGACTTCGTCCCTACTTTGGAAGAAGCGATAGAGTCTGTCATGCTGACAGATCTTGAAAACATGCTCAAAAAAGAAGATTAATGAGTATTTCAGTCAAAATATTAGGATCTAATGCCTCTTCTTTTGCTTACAACCGGCATCATACCTCTCAGGTGGTTGAAGTTGATCATAAACACTTCATGGTTGATTGTGGCGAGAGTACTCAACTACAAGCTAAAAAATATAATGTAAAACTTTCCAAGATCAATCACATCTTGATCAGCCATCTTCACGGTGATCACTGTTACGGATTGCTTGGACTTCTCTCCACGATGCAGCTCTATGGACGGAAACAAGCATTGACCTTGATTGGTCCACCCGGGCTTTCAGAAATGATCACGATTCAACTTAAACATTCAAAAACAGTATTCAACTTCCCCATTGAACTCACTGAATGGAAAGAAGGGATTCAAGAACTACTCGTAGATCTACCGACACTTACCATCAAGAGTATCCCAATGAAGCATTCCATTCCTTGTGCCGGATTTTTGTTTGAGGAAAAACCTAATTTCAGAAGAATTAATAAGGATTATTTAACAGAGACGCTAAATCCTTTAGAAATCAAACAACTCAAATCAGGCATTGATGTGCTCCATGAAGATGGTAGTACAAAGTATTCGAATGAAAAATTCACTTTTCCTCCAAAAAAGCATCATTCGTATGCTTTCTGTTCAGACACAAAATATGATGAAGAACTGATCAAATGGATTAGAGGAGTCGATTTACTTTATCATGAGGCTACCTTTATGGATGAAATGAAAGAGCGCGCTTATCTGACCTTTCATACGACCGCCAAACAAGCAGGACGTATCGCTACAGCAGCAAGAGTTGGTAAGCTTACTATAGGACATTTTTCTACACGGTACAAAGATTTGAGCCCTTTATTAAGAGAAGTGAAAACTGAATTTGAAAATGCCCACTTAGCCTTAGAGGGTCGTATATTTGAAATCAATGAGTAAGATCCTAGCTACAGGAAAAAAACAACAACTCTTCTTAATCCTTTCAGGTATATTTATCACTAATGCCTTGCTTGCAGAAATCATGGGTGTTAAAATTTTTTCTGCAGAAAAAATAATAGGTGTCGCGCCTGCTCATATTGAAATCTTAGGTTTTAATCTTGATTTTAACCTTACCGCAGGGGTCATTTTATGGCCTGTGGTTTTTTTAACTACTGATATTGTCAATGAATACTTTGGTCGGGAAGGCATTAAAAAAATCAGCTTATTGACCGCTGGTTTGATCAGCTATGCCTTCCTTATTATTTATACCATCACCCTATTGCCTCCCGCCCAGTTTTGGCTAGAAATCAATGCCCTAGATGCGTTCGGAAATGTCTTAAATATAGACTTGGCTTTCAATAAAATTTTCACCCAAAGTCTGGGTATTATCGTGGGAAGTTTAGTTGCTTTCCTCATAGGCCAATTATTAGACGTTTATATTTTTCAAAAACTCAGACAAATTACTGGAGCAAAATTGATTTGGTTAAGAGCCACCGGCTCTACATTAATCTCTCAATTAATTGACAGCTTTGCTGTGCTCTTTTTGGCCTTTTATCTATTGGCACCCACCGCGAGTCAATGGCCTCTTGCTCAAGTATTGGCTGTGGGATCTATCAATTATATTTTCAAATTTGTCATTGCCATTTTGAGCACTCCCCTCATTTATTTAGGCCATTACGGAATCGAAAAATATTTAGGGATCGAACGGGCACAAAAAATGGCAGAGAAAGCTAGCCAAAATAGCTAATCATCCATTTAAAACTGAATCTATAATGCCATTCAGGGAGATACTCCTTGGAGCAACAGTCCACAAATGTAGGCCCCATAAGTCCCCACTACATATCCTAATACGGCCAAAAGTACACCTACAGGAGCCAAAGATGGACTGAAATAGGCCGCTACAATAGGTGCAGACGCAGCGCCTCCCACGTTGGCTTGACTGCCTACTGCTACAAAGAAGTAAGGCGCCTTGATGATTTTAGCTACTACCATTAATAACAAAGCGTGAAATCCAATCCAGATGAATCCAATTAAAAACAACCCCGGATTTTCAAAAACAGCCAATATATCCATGTTCATACCAATGGTAGCAATCAAAACATAAACCATCAAACTGCCAAATTTTGACGCTCCCACTTGCTCCAAAGATCGGGCATGCGTAAAAGACAGTGCAACACCCAATGTGGCGGCGATCACTACGATCCAAAAGAACCCTGAGGTCAAACTATAGTCCTGCAACTGTGGGAAATTGGTACTTAAATAAGGTGCAATAAGATCACTCAGAAAATGAGACAATCCCATGCAGCCAAAACCAATGGCTAAAATCTTAACAATATCTGATAGAGAAGCTGTTTTTGCAGACCTCTGTTGAAAATCTTCCATGCGATTTTTTAAATTTTCAATGGCTCGATCATCAGCCTTTAATAATTGATTGATCTTTTTGTTTTTACCTATACCTAGCATTAAAATTGCCAGCCATAAATTACCCATGATCACATCTACCGCCACCATCTTCGAGAACAGAGATCCTCCTACTTCGAAAACTTCTTTCATTGCTGTTTGATTGGCAGAACCTCCAATCCATGAGCCCGCAATGGTAGTCATACCCCGCCATATTTCTTCAGTGGGTGGCGCATTGATGACTTCAGGGGCGATATAAGAAATTAAAAGAAGGGCCATTGGCCCCCCTAAGATAATACCGACAGCGCCTGTAAAGAACATAATGATGGCCTTAGGACCTAATTTTATGAGCTCTTTAACATCTACCGAAAGTGTTAATAAAATCAAACTGGTGGGTAATAAATACCGAGAAGCCATGAAATATAAAGTAGACTTTGTAGGATCAATGATACCAAAACTATAAAGCAGCGAAGGTAAAAAATAACAAACAAGTACGGATGGAACCCAACTATAGAATTTTTTCCAAAACCAGAACTTACTATCTGAAGTATAAAAAATGGCTCCTAACATCAACATCAAAACACCAAATATTACCGCATCATTTTGAATTAAATTTTCATTCATTCAGACTTGATTATAGTTACTAGTTCATTAATTATCATCGCTGTTGCACCCCAAATAAAGTGATCATCAACATCATAATAGGGTGCCTTTAAAATTACTCCTTTGGTCTGCAAATGTTTTTCCTTGATTACATTTTTTTTAAACAAATCGATCAAAGAAATTTCAATAATCTCCGCTACCTCATAAGGATGAGGTGTAAATATAGGTTTTTGATAGATAAAGCCAATCACGGGAAGCACTACATGATTAGACGCTGCTACATTCAGCTTGCTCAACTTACCAATTATCTGGATGCTTGAATCAGAAACGCCTATTTCTTCATGGGTCTCGCGAAGGGCAGTTTGTAGCAAATCTTTATCCGAATGCTCTTTTTTTCCTCCAGGGAAACTGATTTGCCCACCATGAACCCCGTCGTAATGAGGTCGCTGAATCAAGGGGAACTTCCAATCGCTCGCATGTTCATCTGGGTATAACAATATCAGAACTGCACCCTCTTTGGGAGAAAGCTCAAAAGGTTTTCGAGCAGCTTCCTCATAGATGATCTGAGCTCTCATCTTCTCATGAGACAAATTTCCTGGTAATGTCCCTTGCAGGCGTTTCCGAAGCGTTTCCTCTAACTGAGTATCTAGCATCCTATATTCATTGACTATTTCTAAAAAATAGGATCATTATATGAACTCGCACTGCACTCATACTGGTCCTTAATATTTTTTCCCTCCTGTAAAGGTCACCCCCTATTTGTAGAATCCATCCATCAAATCTACCTAACCAAGTCGTTTTGGTCTTCCCCTTTTTGTTCCTCTACCTGCAGTCATTATCCCTATAGTTGTTTTTAGCCATAGGACCTCTCTCTGTCAATTGATTTTCAAAAAATATGGCACCCTTAATTACAATGATTGTTCAAGTAAGCTTGCGCTTTGTCATTACCCACATCCATCGCTCTTTGCCATGCCTGGCAAGCCATTTCTGATTGGCCATCTGATAAATAGGTCATGCCCAACATTAAATGAGCTTCCTTTACGTTTTCATCCATCTCTAAGGATTGCTTCAAATAACGAATTGCCTGTGTAAAATTTCCCATTTTATAATAGTAGTAGCCCTTATTTCGATAAGACCATGGATTGTCAGGAGTCAAAACAATACTTTGATTGATATCGATTAAGGCTAAAGCTATAGAATCCATCTCTAGATAGGTAAAACCTCTATTATTTAGAAAAAAAGGATTGTTCGGCTCGAACCTGAGGGCTTGCTGGATGGCGCGATAGGCTAAGTCCAATGACGATAACTCTATATATATCTGATTGAGTGTATTGTATCCATAGGCTTCATTGGGAAACTGATCCAAAATTTCCTCTAAAGTAGCTGCCGCCCTTTGCTTATTACCCAGATAAAAATCTAAGGTTGCTAAATTGATCTTGGCCTCAGTATCCTTTGGATTTCGTGCCAATACCCTATTAAATTCATCCATAGCTCGTTCATAATCTTTTGACTCTGTGAAAATGAGCGCCTTAGCTTCGTGATAAATGGAACTATCATGATGGGCAATAAGTAAATCGTAATCTCTAATGCTTTTCGTCCAATTACCCGCCTCTTGATAGGCCATGGCTCGGTTATGCAGGCAATCCCAAAATTCATTATCAATCAATAATGCCTCGTTATAATCTTGGATCGCTTCATAAACTCTACCTAATTCTCGTTTGGCCACTCCCCTATTATTGATGGACTCGGTATCATCAGAATCTATCTTAATGGCTTTTGTGTATAAACTAATCGCAGTCTCATAAGACTTCGATTCAATCGCTTCATTTCCTTGAGTAAAAAATCGATCTCGTTGGGTTTCAACACTTTCACATCCTAGGACTAAGAGATAGACACACAATACGTATGGCAAACTCCCTAATGAAACTCGCCCATTCCCTGAAAATATCAACACGCTTGGATTTAAGTGACTAATATTGACTTACAGAACCTCCACTGCTTAAGCGTTTGCTCAAACTCACTGGGCTTCCTTGAAATTCAACTGACCCTCCACTACTCGCATGGACATCTAGTTTTTCTTTCGCATAAACTTGAGCCAGTCCTCCGCTACGTATGTGCACTAATGTTCTTTCCGAAATCATCTTAAACCCCTCATAATGAGCTCCACTACTTATATCCAATGCTTGGTCACGTACTCGGCCGGTCAGCTCCACCTCACCTGCACTTGAGATTTTGACCTCAAGTTTATTCACCTCTAAATTCAAGATGACAAACCCCGAGCTTCTGACATCTAAATCTAAGCTATTGGAAAGAATATTTAATTCTAAAGAACCGGCACTACTGACCTCAATCTCTAGAGCTTCACTCTCCAATTGATCTGATCCTTTGACCACTCCTGACGAGGATACATCTATTTTATCGAGACTCACATAAGTAAGCGCCACTTTTACCTCAATATTTCTATATCTTCCATTTGGCCTCATACGTATCGTTAATCGGCCATTGTTGACATCAGTCAGCACATCTGCGGGATTACATCCTGAAACATCCACCTTTGCGTTGTATTCTGTACCTTTTATAAGCACGACCTCGATACCCTCTTTTACATATAATTGCTTAAACCGCTGTAAATTTCTTTGGATAGGATCTGCCAACAAAAATAACCCTACCATTGATAGAGTTAAACTAAAAACGAGTCTCTTGGTCATAATAAATATCTTTTGATGAGTAATAGTTATCTAAAGGGAGCCGTTCGCATCAGAAAGGTTGCGTGATGATGTATGCATATCGTCCAAAAAGGTTACTTCAAAGTTTACTTTGATAGGATTTTTGAAATTCCTCCCAAGCTGTATTTTTATATTTTCCCTCACCCATGTATTTGGAAATAGTATCAAAAGTAGGCGCATCCAAGTAACCCGGCACAGGCTGAATAATTTGGAGCTCTTCATTCATGAAAACCGTCGTAGGGTAACTGAGCTTATTTTGTGTGAGGGCTGCCGCCAATTCGTGATACCCCTTTCGACCTGAGGCCACGAATTTGAAGGTATGACCCCTAAAACTAACTTCTTCAGCGCCTTCAGCATCAAATTTTACTGCATAAAATTTATCATTAACGTAGGCCACAATTTCGCTACGACTGTAGGTATCTCTATCCATTTTTTTACACCATCCACACCAATCTGTGTAAAGATCAACCAAAATCATTTTGGGGTTCTCTGAGGTTTTTGCCACCGCTTCTTCAAAACTGATCCATTTGATTTCAGTGTTAATATCAACCTCAGATGGACTCTTAGAAAAAGTAAATATTGCCATCAAAAACAGAAAAAAGGACCCTAGACGTACGCTCATAATTTCAAATATAAGCATCATTGCTCACAAAAATTATAGATTGTCAGGCTAACTTAAATATCAAATAAAAAAAAGGGTTTCACCAAAAGATTAAAAAATCAAAAATATTTATCTGAGATGAATATTTTTTCCGAAAGGACAGGATCTTTCCATGCTTCATCTTTATTTTCAGAAGATTTGATCAACCAAACTCCTTGCTCAAGACTTCCTGTAATTTTTATGTCAGACCTATTAGAAAAGTGAAAGATCACATCATGCGAAGGTGCTGATGTAGAATCTGATGAAGCAAAAGATTTACTCATAATAAATTGAACGTCATCATGATACTTTTTGAACTTAATTGAATCAACCTCAACGTTATTTTTAAACCAATGGTTTTCTTTCTTGGTCAACGAAAAAGCACTATCTGGATAGATGAAATCTATAGCAGTCAATGAATCATTTCTGAAATTCAGTACTCGGTTATTTCTAAAATCATCCCTTTGAGAAACCAAACTCATTTTCATGAAATTATCTGCTACATAAGTATCATTATCATCTACCAGACGGACAAAACTATAATAAGTTTTTTGCCCCTCAAAAGCGAATCTACCCAAAATTATATCTAAAAAAATATCTTTGACTCCGAATATAACCACACGTGTTCCCTTTTCGTCCACATTATAATCTGACCACCGATCAACTGATCGAGAAGCCAGTCTAGAGGGCTTAATGGTTTGAATGGTTTGTAAAAAAGCCTCCACTGTATTTTTTACGGCCTCATGCTGTTTTTGACCAACTTTTACCTTCCATTGACCCGAAATTTTTTCTAATATGACTTGCTCATTTTCATTCTCAATCTTTATTTTATTGACAAGTTGTGAATCAAAATCTACTAATACCTCATTATAGTTCTTACTTCTGTCTGGATTTTTAGTAACCTTAATGATGACAAAAAATAAACTAATAACAACCAAAAAAATAAAAAGTCTTGATGTATTCATGATTTTTATAAAAATATAGATTTAATCAACTGTAATCCCCTTGAACCCATTTTTGTCGTTTTCGCTGTACCGATGACCTCCGTATAAATCCATAAATTAAGATCAATAAAATAGGAGAGAACACATTTCCATATTTGACCAATGATTTTGAACCATCATCAATAGATTCTAAGGGTCTACTTGTAATTCCCTTAGTCCTTAAGCCAATAAGTCCTGTATCATCCGATAACCAATCAATGCTATTGGCAGCAAAATTAATGTTATCTACATCTAATTGTTGTAATCGTTGGCCTTCCCCATTATTTATAAATTGCCCATTGGACACAACTACCATACTCCCATTATTTACACCCATATGCTCAATAGATAATGCTAATATTTGATTTGGGGCTGTAAAATCTTGTTCAGCCCATTTCTTTTGGACATTCATGTAGTTTGGAGTATTTTGAGTACCCGACATTTCACTAGATTGAAGCAGTGCGTTAATCACTAACGTAGTATCTGATCCAATGATATTGAGAGGACTAGAAAAAGGTAACATCATCGATTCCAAACCTACTGTGATTGGGTGTTTTTCAAACTTTCTGATTTGAGGAAAATAAGGAAATTCAATCTGGCTGTTCATAGTGAAAAATCCTTGCTGTTGTTGTACCGTAACTGAGGCACAAGCAGCATCAATTAACACTTGATCTCCCATCGATATGCCTTTTGACTCTAGCCAATCCTTTAAACCTATATCTGGCTTAGAGGATATTTCTGCTGTTTGAAGGTTACCTGAAATATTAGAATAGGCTAGAAATAAATTACCTCCCCTATCTAAATATTTATTAACCTTGTCAAAGTCAGCTGATGGAATAGTATCATTTGGACTGATCCAAATCATACAGCTATAATTGGGAATGATCTCAGAAGAATCTGATAAATTAAAAGGAACTATTTCATACATCACCGAAAGCTGTTGGACCAATTGCGGAATAGCTCCTAGGGTCACTCCATTATCGCTCTGAATCAGTCCAATTTTGGGTTTCTTTTTAAGTATAATTTTTTTTATTGAAGTAGTTATTTCATATTCTAACCCAGATCCTGGCTGAATCAGCGGTATTACTTCTTTCTGCCCATCAGCTTGAATCAAAACTCCCATAAAAGCTTGGATTTGTTGTCTCTGGTCATCTTCTACTACATTAATAGACACGGGTGTTATACCATTTTTCATGGCCTCTTGCTTCAACTCATCCGATGTGTTTGGATTGATGAATTCAAAGACAAAATTTCCATTTGAACGATTTTCGTATTCGATAAACTGATCTCTTAGTTCATCTTTTATATAACCTAGTTGTGCCGGTAAATCTTCTGTAAAGTATGCCTTAACAGTAATGACCTCATCTAAGTCTTCAAGAATACTTCGAGTAGCTTTTCCTAGAGTATATCGTTTATCCTCAGTAAAATCAATCCTAAAATAGGCTACTTCAGATAACAAGTTCACTACCAAAATTATGGCCAAAACCATACTCCCCTGAATAAATAATTTTGATTTTTTCATACTTTAAAACTTAGGATTGCCAATTACGTTTAGAAAGCATCAATTCTGCTAAATAAAGACCCATGGTTATTATGGATCCAAAATAGACTAAATCTCGAGAATCTACTACTCCTCTGCTTATAGAGTCAAAATGAACACGCATACTTAAATAGTTGAAAAAAGATCCTAAAACCCCCGAAGTCGATGTACCCATCACATCAAACAATAAATGAAAAAAGATACCTACAAACAGTGCAACCAAAAATGCCACTATTTGATTGGTAGTGATGCTACTCGCGAAAAGACCAATCGCTACATAGGATCCAGATAAAAAAAGTAGTCCAACATAGCCACCTATGACTGCTCCATCATCAATGTTTCCTAATTGACTAATTGTTATATAATACGGAAGTGTGCAAATCAGTGAAATAAATATCAAAATTAAACATGCAAAAAATTTACCTCTTATGATCTGTCCATCAGTAATGTCCTTTGTAGTCAATAATTCTATTGTTCCTAATCTATTTTCCTCTGCAACCATTTTCATGGTCAATGCAGGGATAAAGAAAAAAAGTGACCAAAAAGCAATACCAAAAAAAACTCCCATATTAGCCTGATTATTAACAAAAATGTTTGAGCCCACTAGCCATGTGAATATTCCGCTTAAACCTAAAAATAATACAATCATTACGTATGCGGTAAGGGAGTCAAAAAAAGAAGCCAATTCTCTTTTCGTGATGATCCAAGTCTTTTTCATATTTCTAATTAGTTAAATCTCTAAAAACATCCTCAAGACGGGTTTCTATACCAGTCATTTCAAGCAAATACCATTTCTTTTTCACACAAAGATCAAAAATTGCTTTTCTAGATTCCATATTAGGCTTGGACTGAATACTATAAAATCCAGGCTTGTCCTCTATCGCACTTACTTTTTCAACAGATCCTAAACCCAATAATGATTTCTGCAATTCCTCGTTTACCGCCTCTATATGGACCGTCAGCAATTCTTGACCATCAGCTTGGGACCGTAATGTCTCAGAAGTTCCATCCGCAACTATTCTTCCTCTATTAATTATTAAAATTCGATCACAAGTAGCTTCTACTTCTGAAAGAATATGTGAGCTTAATATCACAGTTTTTTGCTTGCCTAATTCTTTTATCAATTTTCTGATCTCGACAATTTGGTTAGGATCCAGCCCAGTAGTTGGCTCATCCAAAATCAAAACCTCAGGATCATGGATCATCGCTTGGGCTAGTCCTACTCTTTGCCTGAAACCTTTAGACAACTCATTAATATTTTTATGTTTTTCTCTCGCTAAACCGCACAATTCAATCATTTCTCCAATTCGACCAGGAATGTCACTTTTAGACACTCCTTGTATTTCCGCAGTGAATCGAAGATAATCCACAATAGACATATCGAAATACAAAGGATTATTTTCAGGAAGATAACCGATCTTTTTCTTTATTAATGATTGGTTTTCATTAACTGAAATATCATCCACAGTAATATTACCATTAGATGGGGCCATAAAGCATGTAATCATCTTCATCGTTGTACTTTTTCCAGCACCATTGGGTCCTAAGAATCCGACGACCTCCCCTGTCTCTATTTTGAAGGAAATATCATTAACGGCTTTTTGCTCTCCGTACTTTTTTGTTAGATTTTCTACAATAATTGACATATACTATTTGAAGAACTGAGTTCAATTTAATTGAAACAACCAAAAGTAATTTTTTGCCTACTTTAAAACAAAAAACAAAATAAAAATAAGTGTTCAAATTTTCAAAAAAAAAACCTGTTAAAATGTGTTAAAATTGACCTAGTTTGCGTCCATGAAAGTAGGTCTTCTCTCAGATACACATGGCTATTTAGATCCCAGTATTTTCGATTATTTTAAAGATTGTGATGAAATTTGGCACGCGGGAGATGTGGGGAATGTAGCCCTATTGGAGACTTTAGAAAATTTCAAACCCTTGCGAGCCGTCTTTGGTAATATAGATGGGCACGACATCAGAATACGAACGCAAGAAACAGCATTAATTTCTTGTGGCGGCATGCGCATCATGATGACTCATATCGCCGGTAAACCACCATCGTTCACCAAAAATATCAGGGCCTTATTAATAGATAAACAACCTAATATCCTTGTTTGTGGACATTCTCATATCTTAAAAGTAATTTTTGATAAGAAATACAATGTCCTGTATTTAAACCCTGGTGCAGCGGGAAAACATGGATTTCACAAGGTCAAAACACTCTTGAGATTTGAAATTGAACATGGGAAAATTTTCAATATGGAAGTCATAGAAATCGGGCCAAGAGCAACTCAAAAATGACAGCTCTGATTTGATTTTAAGGGAATGACACTCATCTACCTTCAATATCTGTTATGGAGACCTCAGTCTGTCAACAAAGGCTTTACCACCTCTCTCAATCTTAGATAACCTGCAGTATTTGGATGCAATCCATCAGAGAAGAAAGACTCATCAATTTTATTTTCCTTATTTAAAAATACGTACCCAAGATCTCTGTAGGGTACCGCTACTTCTCCTGCCAACTGAGCGATTTGAAAGTTCAACTTTACAATTCTAGCTTCATAGTCTCTTCTGGGCAATAAGCCCATAAGTATTATTTTAGCTGTAGGTTGTCTGATTTTAATGGCCTTCATTAAAAGGTATAATCCCTCTATAATCTCCTCATCTGTATTGAGATGTAAATTGTTGGTCCCTATCATGACCAAAACTTTTTCTGCCTCAAATCCGTCAAGCTCACCATGATATACCCGCCATATGACGTTCTCGATCCTGTCCCATCCATAAGCATAATTCTTTAGACCCAATGGTGTGAATAACTGATCCCAAGAAGCTTGTTCTCTTCTTAGTTTAGTCTCGGGTAGCCCTCCCCAAAAATGAACAATTGAATTGGCCAAAAAAACTGCTTTTGGTGGATCCATTTGATTTATGCTCAAGATTTCTCTATGCCTTTTTTCCCAATCATAATTTCCGGGCTCCCTATATTGGGTAATGGGATGTGTCGTCGAAGCTGTTCCTAACGGTTCTTCCAATATGGATCGTATTTTTTTCTCATAACTCATACCGTATTTCATCATTCCCAGATCTGTCGGATGAATCCCATCAACAGTATCATCCATCTGAAAACCAATTTCCTCCTTGGTCAAATAGAAAAGATGTTCCATCCCTCCATCTTTGAGCTGATGAAATACTTGCTGCTGAAGTACATTGACTTGGCTGACTTCTTTGCTCTTTTTTTCACTAGTAAGGGCTTGGGTATAACCTGCATGATCCACCAAAAGAATGGGTGTCCTAGGCTGTTTTTCACGAAGGGCTTGCACAGCTACACGTATTCTATCTTTTAGGGCCTGCTCATTTTCAATCCCTACTCTTTCCCAACTATCTGAAGCCAAATTGGGAAGGCAATCGAGGATATATATTTTTGCCTCAATCTCACCAAGTAAATCAATCAGCGGCATATCCAATTTTCCATAACCTGAGAAACCCAGATTAATCAAGGGTCTGTCCATTTTTCTTCCTAAAATGGAAGTCCAAGCCATACCCGGTCGCGAAGCACATGCTCCCTGTGCGATGGATGTACCATACACTACAATAGGTAACTCTTTTCGAATAGGCAAGGGTTCAAAATACACCTGCTCGTCAACACCAATTTCCATCCAATTAACTTGATTATAAAGCGGTAAGTAAAGTCGATATTCTCGCCCTCGATCATGATAACCATCATTGGGGTTCAGAAGTTTGTATGCATACGTAATGGTATCTCCAAAACTCCGACCAGCGGCACACCAAACTTCCATTCCATCACTATTTATGGCATATAAGTCCAACCCACTTACGCCCGTGGTTGACATGTGATCCATGTACCTCAAATTTTCATCCTGGGTCTGATATCTGATCTTAATCTCTTTGGCATTTGAACGAAAACGAATCATCAGACCTGCCGAATGTTTGGACAGTCCCCAGATCTCTGGATCCACCTTATCAACTACGCGATGGGGCAGTCGATCGTAGGATTCTTGGACCTCATCGAACCATGCCTGACCCTCTATCACTTGAAACTCATGCGTTGTAGGATTCCACCATTTAAAATTGGAATCACTTTGACTCATTGCCAAATGACAAAAGATGAAACCGTAAAATATAAAGATGTTTTTCATATAACTAAATTAAAATAATTTAATAAAATTAGTATTACCTATCTGAGTAATTACTCGATTTTGAACTTCCTATTTTAAATTGCCTATTTTAAATTGAATAAGTATTTTTTAAAAACATGATCAGCTCTAAATCTTTTCTAAAGTACCTAAAATTAACCTAATAAAATGATTAACGTAGGGCAGTGAAACTAATCCACCCTATGTAAACTTGTATTAGGTTAAAGTTTATATAAAAACTACGCGTTCATTTACCCTTCTATCTATGGGTAAAGGTCTCTATCATTGAGAGGAAAAAGATGCTGCGGGCAGTCCTCCTTCATTAAATAGCGTCCCCTCAAAATAATCTTTCCACCCATACCTGACATATTTAGGATCAAACACAAGATCAGACCAAGCGATGACTTGATCGTTCACAATCCTTGCTTCTGCTGAAACATATACTTGATCCTCACCCGCCAATTCAAATCCTGTAAGACTAGATTTATGGCTCATTAATCCCTGGCCGTAGGTAAAATCAATGACTACTTTGCCCTCCTTCACGCTATGACTTTTGTAAAGGGGGCCAGAAGCCAATATGTCTTTATTGTAGTCGTTGGCCAGGGCCAAACGCGCTAGTCGATCTCCAACATCTTGTTTATTTGAAGGATGGATCGTCGTAGATGATCCAATATCCATAGTGATGGCCATACCTGTATTGGTCACTTTTAAACTTTTTCGCTGGGCATCTCTCAACGCCGGTGATAGATTGTTTTCAAATCCGTAATTAAATGGTGCTATTTGAACAAAATAGAAGGGGAAATCATATCCCCAATAACTTCTCCAGTCAGTAATCAGTGCTGGAAAAAGTTTTTCATATTGTTCAGCTCTCGCTACATTTTCTTCTCCTTGGTACCATATCACTCCTTTGACATTGTAGGGGATCAATGGGTGTATCATGGCATTAAACAATGAGGATGGAAAATCGTTGGGTCCACCGGAATAAAGAAAGGGTCGCTGACTCAACTGATCCCGGTGTTTTAAACCATAAATAATTAATTCTGAATTAAGGAGGTCTGCGTAAAGAAGACCTGACCAACTACCTTCTAAAAACACCTTATCCCCTTGTACGTTTTCAAGGTATATGGGCCCTATAACTGAGGATTTATCAGTGTAATCAATATGCATGATGGCGATGACATTCTCTCCTTTATTTAATATTTCTTTGGGCACCTTATAGACTCTTTGATCACGCCAACCCAAGGTAGCACCCACTTTTTCCCCATTTATATAAGTAATATCTCCATCATCGATAGCACCAATCTTCAACTCATAATCCATATCTATATGATCTAGAATCACCGTTTTTCGATACCAAAAAATACCATTAATCTCTTGACTATAACCCAAATCAGGCAAGAAAACATCTGTATAACCATTTTCGGCTGGTAAATTCATTTTTATCCACTGAGCATCATCAAATTGGGGGTCAGAAATTTCCTCCTGACTCAAATCCATAAGTTCTAGGCTTTCGAAGCTTGGAGGCGTTGGAGTCACCGTTAATTTTTCAAATTGATCCCTCCAAGCACGGATTTTAGTTTCGTCATATTGCTGAGTCGGCTTAATCAACTCAGGAAAATCACTCAGACCTTTCTTACTGGTCCAAGCTTCCACTACGGTCCCTCCCCAACTTGAATGAATAATACCAATGGGAATATTCAGATCTAAATATAATTTTCTTGCAAAAAAGTAAGCAGAAGCACTGAATTGTCCCACCGCTTCAGGTGAACATACTTCCCATGAGCCCATCATTTCTTTCTGCTTGATCAATGACAATTGTTTTTTTACGCTAAACATTCGTATCTCAGGATAATCGGCTGCTGCTATTTCTTCGAGATCGTTATCAATATTCTCATTAGGCAAATATCCAGTGACCGGCATCTCCATATTTGACTGACCTGAAGCAAGCCACACTTCTCCTATCAAGACATCATTAAAAATAATGGTCGTATCTACGGCCAAGATGCTGACTTCAAAAGGGCCTCCTGCAGGAGGTGTGGGCAATTGGAGTTTCCAGTTACCCAATTCATCAGAGACCGTACTTGTTTCCTTACCCCAACTACCGCTCACCGTTACTTTTTTGTTAGGCAGATACTCACCCCAAAAAGCAATGACTTCATTTTGTTGAAGCACCATGTGATCACTGAAAAGAAGCGGTAATGTTAATTTTTTTGTCTCCGTTTTTTGACAGGAAATGAAGATCAAAAGAATGAAGAGAGACCATATTTTTAATTTAATTATTTTAAGCATTGTACCTTTCATAATCAATTAGTAATCGTAGTTTTAATTAGATTTTAGTGGCTAATAACATCCTAAAACAGTTATTTATCCATTTTTGTACTTTCTCTAATGGCTCCTATTTATAACCAGGTTAACTAGAAAAACGACCCTTAACTTAATAGTATAAATGACTTGGCTAATCAGGTAATCCTATTTTGAATCAAGCTATCATTTACAAGATTTTCATATATTCATTTTTCAAGAATACTGAATGACTCAAGTAAATCATCATTATTGACGATTAAGACTTGTTCTTTATTGTTAGACTTAAAAAGAATCATATTTTTAGCATCTCCTCTGGCAAAAAATCCTGTCTCTCTTGATGTTTTAGCAGAAAAATTGCCAGATCCATCTCCTAATAGCAAAATACCAGATCCAGCATCATTGCGAGGCGTTTCAATTTCCGAGGCATATAAATTGCCAACCGCGAGAACATCTAAATTATCATCATTGTCAAAATCTTTGATAATGAAGTCGTTCAAATTAGAGATTTGAGCTAAGCGCGGTAAAGGAGATATCTCAAATTCACCATTCCCTTTATTCTCGATAAAAGAAGATGCAAAAGTATTGGTCTGATAATGTAAGGCTTCTTGCAATTTATCATTGCCGTATACTTGATCAATCTCCATAGACGCAAATAAATCATATTTCTTTATTTTCCCTTTTAACTCAGGAACTTGAGCAGAAGAGCAAGAAAATCCTCGCAATGGGTAGTGCTTATTCTCGTTATAATATCCCAATACAATATCAGACTGAACATCGCCGTTAAAATCATGATAATAAATATCAAAAGGTTCCTCGCTAGAAGTTTTATACTTGTGATTAAGCCCAAGATTTCCCACTATGTAATCTATGTCACCGTCCTTATCAAAATCAGCTTTATCCAAAGCAAACCACCAACCGGCAGACTGGTCTAGCCCTTTAACCTCTGCTTTTTTTAATTCCCCTTCCTCATTTTTAAAGAAGGTGACGGCCATCCATTCTCCAACGACGGTTAAATCAACATCACCGTCAAGATCATAATCACTCCAAGCGGCATCCGTTACCATACCCAATCGATTGAACTCTTTAGCCAATACATTGGTAAGGTTGACAAGTTTGCCATTATCATTTCGCAAAAGCATACTGGTTGCAGGTAGAGGATATTGATGAGGAACGTGTCGTCCCCCGACAAAAAGATCTTGATCACCATCTCCATCATAATCTGACGCTTTCACTCTAGAACCACTTTCAAAATTGATATCTTGTATAAGTTCTTTCTTGAATTTTCCATCCCCCATATTCAGATAGAATCGATCCATATAATTTGGGTCATAAGCAGGAAACTCATTACCCCCACTTACTACATATAAGTCTTGAAAACCATCATTATTGATATCTACAAATAGGGCATCTACATCTTCATAAGCCTTTTCTTCTGCCCATAATCCTATGTCCGATTTCATGAAAGTTCCATCTTCGTTCTGAACATAAAGTATGGCGCTCAACCCGTGAGATCCCCCAAGGAAAACATCTTCTAAACCGTCATTGTTAATGTCTGCTTTAGCCATTGCAGGACCAAACTGTGACATCTTGTGTGGCAATAACACCTGATATTGATAATCATCAAAGGTATTTTCCTCGTGTAAAAAAGTAAAAGGGAATAGGTCACTCTCCTTTTCAAATAACAGGGTATCTGAAACCTGTTCACCTCTATAAGATGATTTTTCGGCTTGATCCATAAAGACAGTTATCGCTTGATTGACCTTAATATTTTTTCTAACCGATATTTTTTTATTAGGCCAAACTATTAACAGACTATCTACCTCTATATTCTCACCCAATCCAAAGTGTACCATAGGTTCACTTGTAGAATATATACCACGAACGTTGGTCGTTTCTTGCATCTGTACTTCACTCCCCTGATAAATATATACCCGTGTACCAAATACTGGCTTGTTAGCTTTATCCTTCAATTGGATTCTTAAAAAATTTGCATTCTCCGTCTCCTCTGAATTATTTTT
>Ga0257126_1001111_pt1 | contig 19974 bp, 20 predicted proteins | sample SI060_120mmetaG_FD_190151 | JGI IMG/M metagenome (GOLD analysis project Ga0257126, IMG submission 190151) | Marine microbial communities from Saanich Inlet, British Columbia, Canada - SI060_120m | ecosystem: Environmental > Aquatic > Marine > Inlet | place: Canada: British Columbia | collected... | reverse complement strand
ACACTCTAACCTACTGAGCTACGCGATCTGGTGATAGTGGTGGGATTCGAACCCACGAAGCATTACGCATCAGATCTTAAGTCTAACTCCTTTGACCGCTCGGAAACACTACCAAATAAACAATAAAATTATATAATTAAAAAATAAAATATATATAAAACTCCTTGTAGGATTCGAACCATACTTATATCATATTAGATATATTTTCCAACTAATAAAATACCTTGCTTGCAAATAAAAGTTATAGGAGCTGGTGATCACGGTGGGACTCGAACCCACGACCTTTGGCTCATAAGACCAACGCTCTAACCTACTGAGCTACGCGATCTGGTGATAGTGGTGGGATTCGAACCCACGAAGCATTACGCATCAGATCTTAAGTCTAACTCCTTTGACCGCTCGGAAACACTACCATTAATTAAATATAATATATTATATTTAATTATTATATTATATTATATTATATTATTTTTATATATATTTTTAACCGAATAAATTTTTTTTTTAATTATTAGGACTTTTAGGACCACTAAGACCTTTAGGACCACTAAGACCTTTAGGACCACTAAGACCTTTAGGACCACTAGGACCACTAAGACCACTAGGACCTCTATGACCTTTATGGCCTTTATGACCACTAGGACCTTTATGTGGTCGTCTATGGTTGGGTCTATAATGTGGTTGTCTGTGGTTAGGTCTATAATGCTGTCGTCTGTGTGGTCTGTAATGTCTTCTACTATAATATCTTACTGGACGATTAAAAAACCAATTATCATATATTCTTCTAGGATATGAATTTTCCCAATTAGGATAAACATATACATCTCCTTTTTTTTGTACTTTATGAGTATAATATAATACTATACCTATAAACAATAAAAGTAAAACGACAACAAACTGAAATAAATAATTCATATATATAATTATATTATATTTTAAAATTTGAATAATAAAATATAAAATAATTAAGTAAATTTATAAATGCAAATAAATGTAGTTTGCGGTGTTATATTATATAAAAATAAAATTTTAATATCAAAAAGAAGCAAAAAAAAAGAAGAATACGCATATAGATGGGAATTACCTGGTGGAAAAGTTAATAAAAATGAAAATTTAAAAAATGCATTGATTAGAGAAATAAAAGAAGAATTAAATATAGATATAATTATAAATAAATTATTATATATTGTTAAAAAAGTAAATAATAAATATAATGTATATTATTATTTATGTAAAACAAACTTATGTAACATTAAAAAAAACAATGAAATTAGTGTATATAAATTAATAAATAAATTAGATTATATAAATATAAAAATGATGCCAAATGATCATTTAGTTTTAAATTATTATAATCACATATCCCCATAATCTAAATCAATCCCTTCTTCGCCTTCACCTTCTTCTAATATTTCATGTGTATTATAATATCCATTATCAATAGGTTCTTGATTTATTAAATTTAATTCTGTATCAAAATCATCAACGCCTGTTGTAACTGATAAAGAGTTTACACCTTCATCTATATTTTTATAAAAACTATTTAAAAATGAAGTTTTTTCATCTTTATCTTTTTCTACAAAATCTTCACTATTTATATATGACATTGTAGTTTCATCTAACTCTTTATACCAATTTGATGCACCTATATTTTGCATTTCTAATGCTATTTTTCTTTGAATAGGATCCATTATATCTAATCTTTGTAATAATAATTGTTTTTCTCTTTCACTTTGAGCAGATAATTTTTCAGATAAAAATAAATCATTTATATTTAAAAACCATGATAAATCTGTAAATTCTTGAATTATATTTATAAATAATTCTATTATATATCTTGATAATATTTCAATACAATTAAATATATCAAAATCTTCTGATTCTAATTGTTCGTATTTCATATTTTGTTCCATATGTATGTCACTATCTACATCAGATAATAATTCTATATATTCTATCATTTTTGTAAAAATAAATGATAATAAAAATTTTTTAATTCTTAGTTCTCTATTTTTTGTAAATTCTGTATTATTTATTCCTTTTAATATCATTAATTTATTTTTATAAGGTTTAATATAATTTATAAATCCGTCAAAATAAACTGAATATTTTTTGTATTTATCAAAACTATTTATTTCTTTTTTTGGAACATAAACATCATTGTAAATTGCTAATTCTTTTTTATTTATAAATTCATTCATTAATAAATTTTTATAATCTGTTTGATTCCACCATTTAGGTATATTTTCTGTTTGTAAAGTATTATTTTTAATAATAGATGTTGTCATAAATATAAAATTTATAAAATAATCAATATCATATGAATTTAAAGTACGTAATTTGCTAGTTTGAGAATTATAAAATATATCATCTATTAAACTAAAATTTAATCCAAATATTTTTTCATTTACTTTATTTTCTTTTAATATGTCTGTTAAATATTCAGAACTTTTAATAAAATCTTTTATTTTAATAGTATTTATTTTTGTGTTTGATTGTATCAATTCATAAGATTTAGATAATAAGTCTTTATCAGTTTGATCTATAATATCTTTAATAGATATATTATATAATTCATTAAAATTTTTATCAACGAATAATTGTTTATTTTTTGTTAAAAAATAAATCAATCTTTGTTTACTATCATAATTATCATATTTATATTTAAAATAAATAGGTTCTAATTTATTTTGTTTATAAATAATGTCAATTATTTCCCATAAATTATCATTATCTATGTTACTATTATAATCATAGTAAAGTTTATTAAAATTAAAATCAATATGTAATAAACTTTTATAAATTTTATCATTATAAATTATGGTTCCATATTTATCATAACAATATTTGTGTTTTATTTTTTTTAGTAAATCATCTTCATTTATTGTAGGAAATATATCATCTATTGTATTATCCAAATTATTATATATTCTTTTGGGTAATAAATTAAAATAAATTAATTTTATATTATTAAACATAATCAAATTATAATAATAAATTCCATTAGAATCTAAATTATTATAAAATTTAACAATATCTATTACACATTTTTTTAAATTTACAAACGGTATTTTATTTGATTTAAATTTAATTAAATTTTCATCCCAGCCTTGTTTTGTAAATATAGATAGTATTTCTTTTTTATATTTGGGATTTATAGTTTCTAAAAATCTATGAATAGTTAAATTTATATAATTACTTTTATTACTTGTTCCATACAAATATATAGAATATTTATATATATCATAAAATGATAAATTTGTCAATAATTCTGATATTTTAATATTTAATATATTGTAAGGTGATATTTGATTTATAGATCTAATTAATGATGAATTTTCTAATGAATATTTACTTATATTTTTAATATCAAAATATGGTTTATTAAAATTAAATATAGTTTCATCCATTAATTTTTCATTAATTTTTTCTATTGTTTTATTAGTAGATAAAGGTCTAAAATTAATCCAAGTTTGTTTTAAAAATCCTATACTAAATTGATTTGTTTCATCGATAAAATTAGTTATTTTTTCTTTTATTTGTGGAAAATAAGGGGATAACAAATATATAATCACATTTTTCATTTGTTGTTCTGGTTTAGGTTGTATATTTTTTTTATATTCACTTAAAAAAATAAAACAATGTTTCCATAAATTGTTTGTTTGATTTTGTTTAATTAATTTTTTCATTGATTGACCGATAAGTTTAATTCCTTTTTCATTGATAGCATCATTTGTAATTAATGAAAAATTTAATTTATCTTTATTTAATATTTCTATCGAATTATTGTAACTATCCAAAGAAAATTGAACATGTATTAATATAACTAAATAAAAAAATATTAATCGGTTAGAATCAATTAAATATTTTTGTACTATTGATTGTTTTTTTTTAAGAAGTTGTTTATTTACATTTTTTGATATATCTTGTTTTATAAGTGGATGGGATATAGTAGATACATTTTTTAATTTATATCTTTCATCAGATAAATTATCATTATTTACTAACTCATATAATTTAATAATATCATAAATATCAGATTTAATTAAATTTATACCCATAGAATTAGATATATATGTTATTAATTTTACATTTTCTAATTGTTTAGGTGTTAATTCAGTGTACATATCTACTTCATCTTTTTCTAAAATAGCTTTAGTTATTATTGGTTTATCTTCCTCAAATCCCTCAAAAATAGAAAAATCCTCTATTGTTAATTTATGATGACAATTTTTACAATAAATAACACCATCAATCGGTTCGGTTCCATATTCCGTTTTTAATGTATCAAATAATTCAGGATTTTCTATTAATTTACTAGATAAAACATAATGTTTACATAATATTTTTTCATTAGTATGTATAGAAGTTAACCAATTTGATTCAGGTATTTCTTTTGTAAATTTATTTATAAATTTTTTTAAATAATAATTTTGTATATTTATATTTGATTGATTAAAAATATATTCTAATATTAAATTTATATTTTCTATATTTGATCTATTTACTTTAATAATTTTATTTAATTTTAAAGGAATTGATTGTATTTTTTGTATATAATTTTTAATAATTTTATTTGCAAAATTTCTATCAGATTGTTTAAAATCATCTAATTTTATATTATATTGTATTAAATATTTAATTAAATCATTATAATTAAAAACAGGTATATTTATATTTGTAATTATGTTTGCAATAGAAGGTAAATTTTTATTTAATAAATCAAATAATTCGTCACTATCTGTGTCTTTATTTATTTCATAGTTTATTATTTTATTATTATCATAATTTATTGTTTCAGAATGTATATTATTTACTATGGAATTTGATAAAATTTTTGTCAATTTATCATAGTTATTTAATTTATTTAATTTAGAATTTAAAATTATTTTAAAATATAATGGAATAGATTTATTGTTTAGTGTTAAATTATAATTTAAATCAAATAATAAATTAGGAAATAATATCAATGAATTAATCAAATGTTGTTCTTTATTTATTAATACAGATTTATAACCAGAACTAGTTGTATAATTTTCATTTAATGTTTTTCTATTATCAATTTTAAATACTTTTGTGTTTAACAAAAATTTACCTTCATAGTTAGTTTTATAACCTATTGATCTATTTATAAATCTAGTTGGATAATATTCATTTGTAAATTGTTGTTTTATTAAATTAATGTAATTTAATTTAGAATTTTTATTTATATTATATAATTTTTCATATTCTTTATCAAAATTAGTTATAACAAATGGATATTCTATTTCTTCTTCATTTATTTCTTCTTCATTTATATCATCGTCATCGTCATTTGCATATTTTCTTTTATAATTTTCACTAATTGGCAATAACCAATTGGGTAATGTTTTTGTATCATAAAAATGTTTTAAATATTGTGTATTTATAGTTTCACTATCTTCTAACTCCACTATATTATCTATAATTTCTATAAATTCTTTTGTTTTTTTTAAATCATCATAGATATTAAAGGATTGTACTAATGAAGCTAATAATATTTCTTTTTTTTGAGTTTTAGTATAAACAAATTTATCAGTTTCTACTAATTGAACTTCTAAATTTAATTCAGGGTATATATCTTTTTTTAATTGTATTTCTATTATTTCATCAAATTCATCTTCATTTATATTAATTATTTTTTCTATATCATTTATTACATAGTTATCTGTTTTTAATAAAATATGTTTATCTATATTTATTTTTAATTCTAAATTTTCTCCATCTTCATTTTGTAAATTTATTTGATTTTCATCTAAATTTATTCTATTTAATAGACCTATAAATAAAATACTATTTATATCTATAATAAATTTATCATCGATAAATATATCTACAGGATAAATAGTATCATCTATAATTTCATCTTCTTGTATTTGTTGTATAAAATCTTCATCTATTTTATTTATAAATGGATCTTCCATATTATAATAATATTATATATATATAATTTATATATATAAATATAATTTACAATTATTTAATTATAAATAAACTATGAATATATTTAATAATACTAATAATTTAAAACAAACTTTAAAAAGTAATGATTATGTATTTAAAACTTTTAAAGATTTTACATTAATAAAATATATGTATGATAAAACATATGATATATCATTACAAAAATATTTTAAATCAACTATTTTAAAAAACGACAAGATTGTATGTATGTCTCCATTTAAATCTATTAAATTAGATGATACAACTATTGACACTTTAAAAAATATAAATTTATCTGAAAATAAAATTGAGTGTCAATTATTGTTAGATGGAACAATGGTTAATTTATTTTATGATGATGATCATTGGGAAATATCTACTCGTAGTAGTATAGGAGGTAAAAATAAATGGAACAATAAAACTATAGGAAATTTATTTAAAGAATGTTGTAACTATGATTTAATTATTCAAAATTTAAATAAAAATTATAGTTATTCATTTGTATTACAACATATGGACATAAGAAATGTATCTATAATAGAAACAAATAAAATTATATTAGTTGATGTAATTGATATAAATTTAAAAAAACCTTTATTTGATTTAAAAACAAATTTTAAACATTTAAATGTAGATATTATAAACAACATAACTATAAACTCGATAGAAGATATAATAAATAAATATATAGAAATGTATAAAAATGATTATAATTTTAAAGGATTAACATTTAAAGTTTTTAATAACACCGATTATAATAGATATAGTTTTATAAATCCTATATATTTAAAAGTTAAAGAAAATTTGATAGTAAACAATACAAATCCATTATATATTTTTTGTGATTTATGGAAAACAAACAAACTATCTGACCATTTACAAATATTTCCAGAAAATAAAACTTTATTTACAAAATTTGATGATAATTTAAAATTATTATTACAAGATTTATTAACAACATATCATTCACTATTTATTCATAAAACAATAGAAAAAAATATGGTAAAATATCAATTAAATCCTTTATTATATTTATTACATGGATTTCATTTAAAAAATAAAGATTATATAAATTTTGATTTTATTAAAAATTTTATGAAATCTGTAGATACTCAACGATTAGTATTTACATTAAAATATTATGTAAATAAATAATTTAAAGAACAAAACCAATATATAAATAAATGATAAATATATTAAATATATTAAAAAATAATAATCATGCAAATTTATTTGTTTATGGAAATAATTCATATGAATTTATAATAAATAAAATTTATAAAACAAATAAAATAAAATTAAGTGAAACTTTTATAAATAAAATTAAATATAATTATAATACATTACATTATGAATTTGATTGTAGTTTATATTGTATAAATGATATTTGTAAAGGTATATGTGAATTAGGAAAAATAAAAACTATAAATAATTTTAATTATTATATAATTTTAAAAAATTATGTTATTAAATATGATAAATATAGTATTAAAAATACATTAGATATTTGTAAATATAAATATATAATATGTTCAGACTATTATAATATAGATAATGTAATTAAAAGCAGAGTATTAATTTATAAAGTATTAACAGTTAATAAAAATATAAATATAATTAAATGTTTAAATTTAAAAATATATGAAATTTATAAAAAATGTAAACTTAACATATTATTAACATTTTTAGAAGAAAATGTTAAATATATGATATCATTAAACATAAAATTAAAAGATATTATAAAAAATTTATGTAAATTATTTTTACCAAAATCATTTATATTAAATAAAAATAAATATAAATTATTACAAACTTTTTCTAACATAGAATATAATTATAATAAATCTTATAATAAGTTAATATATTATGAATATACATATATTGCTACATATAATATAATATATAATGATATTTATTGTTATTTTAAAATTTAATTATAATATTAATTTATTATATTTCTTACCATTTGATTTTTTACCATTTGATTTTTTACCATTTGATTTTTTATTATGTTTACTATAGTTATTATTATTTTCTTCATGTTCATTTATATTATTATGACTTGATTCATTATAATATTGTAATTTATTGTAATTATGATAAGATATATTAGAGTTTGAATTTTTATTATTTTTCCAATAATCAACATATTTAAATTTATGTTTTATCATTATATCACTAGCTAGTTTTAAAAAGTTTTTACTATGGCGTAAACCATTAAATGGTACTTTACATAATTCACCAAATATAACTTCTTCTTCAACTATATAAAAATCTACTCTCATAAATAAATCTGTTTTAAATTTTAATGATTCGCAATATTTTTTTAAAGTACACCAACTTTTAATATTGGGTATATAATTATCACTATCTTCAAAATTATTAGTAATATATGGAGCTACAACTGCATTTTTTATTTTATTAAATTGACTGTCATAACAAGCAACTTGTTTTATATGAAAATTAGTTTCGTCCCATTTCCATATAAATATAAATTCTATTTCACCATTAAATACATATAATCTATAATCACAGGGTATTGTATATGAATTATTATTTTTTTTAATTTCTAATATTTCATTTTTTTTTTTTATTTCTAATATTTCATCTTTTTCATTAGTATCATTTTTTTCATCATTTACTAATTCTTCTATAATAACTTTACTATTATCATATATTGTATGAAAATCATTTATAGTAAATTCTGTACAATAAAATTCACAATAATCACTTATACATATATTATTTTTAATACATTTTACACTATCTCCGGAATGTCCATGACATTTTTTTATACAACAAGTTTCGGGTAAATAAGGCAAATCATAATTTATACCCGATCCAGCATAATATATTTTTGGTATTCTCCAATTAAATGATTTTGCTAATAAGTAAGATAAATATTTATCTTCTTCTATATATGCAATAGACATTGATAGTTCTTTAGTAGAAGGCGAAATAGATAACATACCATATCTGTTTTCACAATATTCTATATTATTTTTTGTAATATTAAATTCTCTTTTTAAAATATTACTACATTCTCTACAACTAAAAATCCACCGAGACGTATTATTACATTCTTTACATTCATTTTTTTCAATTCCAAATTTTACAGATACATTTATTTTATTTTGATCAACTATACAACCATATTTATTATGTTTATCTTTATTAATATAATCATAAAATATATATTCTTTTGATTTATTTATATTTTTCATTGTTTGTAATTCTTTAGGTGTATATAAACCATCAACTAATTTTGTTAATTTGTTATGTAAACTAATTATATTATTTGTTGTTATATTTTTATTTACATTTTCTAATTCTTTTGTATATAATTTATAAAAATATTCAGAAAAAGATTTTTTAATTATTACATTATTTAATTCTAATAAATCTATATTATTATTTTGTTCTTTTAACTCACTATTTTTATACGTAATATTATTTTTGTAATTATTTTCATTTGTCGTATTTTCATTTGCCGTATTTTCATTTGTCGTATTTTCATTTGTCGTATTTTCATTTGTCATATTTTCATTTGTCGTATTTTCATTTGTCGTATTTTCATTTGTCGTATTTTCATTTGCCGTATTTTCATTTGTCGTATTTTCATTTGTCGTATTTTCATTTGTCATATTTTCATTTGTCGTATTTTCATTTGTCGTATTTTCATTTGTCGTATTTTCATTTGCCGTATTTTCATTTGTCGTATTTTCATTTGCCGTATTTTCATTTGTCGTATAATTTAATATAAAATCATCATTATTATTATCATTATTATTATCATTATCAGGCATAAAATTATCTACTAGTATATCTTTTTTTATATCATTATCATTCATATATTTTTTATAAATTTCATGTATATCTATATTTTTTATATCAGTCATTTATAATAAAATAGTATTTAATTTTTTAATTTTTTAAACCAACTTTTATATTATAAATACATTTTATAAATAATAAAAACATACATATAAATATTAAGTACTTAAATTTATGTGTATTTACATCTAATATGGGTTTAAAACTATTATATGTAAAAGTTTCTTTATAATGTATATTTCTTATTTTTGATTCTATATATATTACAGTACATTTTCTAAAATTTGTAATCCATTTAAATAAAAAAAACATAATCAAAACTGAGGACATAAATTTTATTTGTAAATTGTCAGTAATACTTGCATATATTATAAATGTAAAAAATAAATATAAAAATATATTATAATCTATATTTAGTATCATTTATTATTATAAATAATATATATATATTATTTCCATTTTAATTTGCTATTTGTTAATATATTTATATCAGGTTTGGGTTTATCATAAAATCCATAGATTAGTTTATCATATTTATTTATTACATTTAAATGTAATTTACATAAATTTAAATCATTATTTTTAATTTTTCTACAACACCTACCTCCATATCCATTATTCCAAACCCTAGCAAAACATATACTATCATCATATTTATAAATAGTTCTACTATAATAAGTTCTTTGTTTGTCATAATTATTGTAATCATATGATAATTTATCTTTATCGATACAATTATTTATGTATGTTTGTATGTTATCTTGTATATAGTTATAATTTTTATCATTTTTAAAATAATTTAAAATATCTTTTTCTAATTTACATTTAATAATTGTTTCTATCATTTTTTTTAATTTTTATAAATTAAATTTTTATTTTAAATATTATCAAATTATTTTTTGTTTAATTTTTAATTATAATATATTTACATTATTATTATGAAAATTTTTATTATAGGCAATGGGTTTGTTGGAAAAGCAACTTCTTTATTAAAATGTAAAGATATAGAAATTATTACATATGACATAAATCCGGATTTATGTGAACCAAAACATACAAAATTAGAAGACTGTAAAAATTGTGATTTAATATTTATATCAGTTCCAACTCCCATGAATAATGATGGTAGTTGTTGTTTAAAAATAATAGACGATGTTGTGAATAAATTAGAAAAAATAATAAATTTAAATGAAAAATTAGTTGTATTAAGATCTACAGTAACACCAGGTACGAGTAATAATTTAAATTTATATTTTATGCCAGAATTTTTAACAGAAAAAAATTACATAAATGATTTTATAAATAATGATAATTGGATATTTGGTTTAAAAAATACAGATAAAGATACACTATTTAAAAATAAAATAAAATTATTATTTGATACTGCATACAATAATAATAAAATAAAACATAATAAACTAACATTTTTACAAAATAAAGAAGCAGAAATGATTAAATTATTTAGAAATAATTTTTTAACAGTAAAAGTATCATTTTGTAATGAAATTTATGAATATTGCAAAATGAAAGGTATAGAGTATAACAATATTATTAATATTGCATCAAGTGATACAAGAATTGGCACAAGTCATACTACTGTTCCGGGTCATGATGGTAGTTTGGGTTTTGGTGGAACTTGTTTTCCTAAAGATATATCAAATACATTATATGATATGAAAAAAATTGGTATGAACTCATATATATTAGAAGCAACTATAAATAGAAATAATAATATAGATAGACCTAATAAAAATTGGAAAGATAAAGGTAGATCAGTAGTTTAATTTATTATATTAAACTAAAAAAAAATAACGGTCCCAGCAGGGATCGAACCTGCGACCTTTCGGTTAACAGCCGAATGCTCTAACCAACTGAGCTATAGGACCATAAAAAAAAATATATAAAATATAAATTTGCCTTCTGTGGGACTTGAACCCACGACCACAAGATTAAAAGTCTTGCGCTCTACCAGCTGAGCTAAAAAGGCTTACATTATATTTAATTATATGTATTGTTTAATCTTTAAGTATTTTTTTGTGTTTTTATAATTTTATTTATTTTTTTGTGTTTTTATAATTTTATTTATTTTTTTGATTTAGATTTAGAAGATTTCTTTGTTGGAACTTCTTCTTCTTCTTCTTCTTCTTCTTCTTCTTCTTCTTCTTCTGATGATGAAGACTCTACAAAATCAACACCGTTACTTTCTTCTTCTTCATCTTCATCATCAGATCTAAAAGCATAATCATCTAAACTTTTAGGACTATTAATAATCATTTGTTCTGCTTTCCATGAACATCCAAATTTACCCCCCGAAATCCATACAGCAGTGCATTTAATTAGTGCAGTTACTTTTGATCCTTTTTTAATTAAATCAGTTAATTCTTGAGTTGATAGTTGACCACCATCAGCTCCTTTAATTTCTTGACGATTTTCATCGTAATATCTACATTCCCATTTTCCTTCTTTTTTCTTTAATTGATATCTAAATTGTGGAGGATATTTACCATTGGGTTCACCTGTATCCGGATCTTTAGATACTTTTACCATAGATGAATATAATGTATCAATTGTATCATTTGTAACTGATTTCTTTTTTAACCATTCCAAAGATTTTTCTTTACATTTTTGTTTAATTAGATCATCATACAAATTTAACATATCATGAAATTCTTTTACTTTTCCTGATGAATCATATCCTTTTAAACTAACATTGATTGGAATTTTGCCATTATCATCATTTCCATCAGGATAAAATACAGTATCAAATGGAATATCAAGTTCGGGGGTTTGTACATATAAATTACCTCCATTTAAATTAACAAATACCAGTTTAGCACCACTTGGTGTTGATCGTACATCTTGGAATACCAATTTACTCACATCAACTTCTTTGGGTTTTAGGGCTACAACTCTTTGTTCAGACATTTTTTGTAACTTGTTTGATTTATAAACTTTTTTTAACTTTATAAACTTTGATTAACTTTAATTTAATTTTAATTATTTAGTTTTCAAATTAATTTTCAGATTTTCTTAATTTATAATATTATTTTATTTTTATATATATTATATTATATAAATGAAAACAGAATTAATTAAAGATTTATTTATAATGGAAATATTTACAATATCCTTATGGACGTTAATAGATGCTATAATAGATGAATTTGGATTTAAAACAAAAAATAGAATTATTATATCATCTATTTTTGTAATTTTATTAACATTTTATATATTAACATATATGTAAATTAAATAAAATTATTTATACAATTTATGATAAATATACATAAACATTCTTTATTTTTTACATTTGTATTTTCTATAAAATGATTTATATTTTTATTAAATGTAAATAAATCTATAAATCCTGTATTATTTTTAATAATTATATTATATATATTTAATTTATTATTTATAATTATTTTATTAAAATAAATATAAATATAGTTATATAAATTAAATAGTTGTTTATTATCCAAATTAGAAATTAAATTATAATAAATATCAATATTATAATAATTGTTTAATAAATGTAAAAAATTTAAATTTGATGTATATTTTTTTTTTATTTTTAAGTTATCAATGTAATATTTTTTATTTTTAATATATTTATTCATATTATTATTATTAATTTATTAAAAATATATAATTTATTCTTATTAATTAGGAGGTAAAGCCATTACATCCATTTTTCGTATATATTCGCTTATAATAGGATTATTTTTATCAAAATAATTACAGCTTGTTTGAAATCTACACGGCCAAGAATTAGTAGCTAAATTTTCACGTCTTAATCCTCTTGACTTAGGATAATCATTATCATGACCCAAATTATAATTAGTTTCAGCTAAAGGTGTTAAATTGTAATTAATGCACCCCATATGATTATTACATCCAGAAGTTAAATCTTCACATTGCTCGTTTGTTGTATAACTATATCCCATACATTTGCTCATTATATATATATTATATATTATATAATTTATTTTTAAAATAAATTTTTATTAAATTTATTTTTATTAAATTGATTTTTTTCCAAAATTAAACATACAATTACATAATATAATTATAAATGAACCAATTAAAATAAACATAATTAGTTCATTAAATTTATCTGGTGAATTAATATTTAAAAAATTTTCTATTAAATTTGGTTTAGGACTACTTAATTCTTTTAATTTTTTATTTAATGTATTTATTACATTTTCATATTTTTGTTTGACTTCTTCTAAATCTTTTTTAAAATTAACTCTATTTAATTCATTGCCTGTATCATCTCTAGGTTTTACATCTTTTTGTTTTTTATAATCTTTATTATCACCCATTCCGATTGTATTAAATGCTTGATCAAATGGGGCTCCTTCTAATATATTCATAATGTATAATATATATATATATATATTATAAAAAAAATATTAATAATAATATAAATGTTTAATTTTAATTCAGAATCAAATCAAATTACAAATGTATATATAATTGGTATATTAATGATTATTATAAATTTAGGTTCAAGATTTATAATAGAAGATTTTAGTCCATATCAAAAAACATTAATTAATAATAATATTTCTAGAAAAATATTTATACTTTGTGTATTTTTAATGGCTACTAGAAATGTTGTTGTATCATTTATATTAACATTTATATTGTTTATTATTAAAGATATAATAGACATGGAATTTAAAGAAACTAAAAATGAAAAAAAAAATAAACTACTAAATGATATAAATACAATTGTATCTAAACATATTATTTAAGTTAAATCAAGTTTAATAGAACCATCGCTTATTATAGATATATTATCTAAATCTATATTAGATGGTTCTAAATTCATATCTGATATAATTTCATCAATATCATTGGGTGGACCATTCATTTCAGGTCTTTTATTTTTTTGTTCGTTTGGATTAATACCCATTGCATTTCCCATAGCTGCTTTAGCAAATTTTTTCATTAAATCTGGATTTTCTTTCATAATATCACCCATTCCAGGTAATCCTGTATTAAACATTGTTTTAGATAAATGAAACATAAACCCACTCCCTCCTAACATTAATAATAATTTTATTTCGGGTGCCATTTCACCAGCTCCTCCATATTTTTCATATAATTCTTCAAATACTTCATCATAATCATAAATGTTTTCATTTACAGACTCTGACCATCCATTTAATTTTACACTAAATGGATCAAATTTAGTATTTAAAAATTCAACACCAGTAATTGCAGCCATCATAATTTTTCTTTGGAATTTAACAGAGGCCTCAACTTCTCTTTGTTTTTTTAATTTAATATATTCATTTCTCATATCATCTAAATGTGAATTCATATTATAATTCATAGTTGTTCGAATGCCTTGATTTTCTAATTTTTTAAATTTATACAATAAATCAATTTTTTCATTTTTAATATCTTGTGAATTCATTGCATTTATTGATTTAAAACCTGTATTTGTTGTATTATTTGGCATTAATTCTTGATCTATTTTTTTAACAGTATTATCATCTAAACTAATCGTTTTTGATTCATAATTATTTGTAGTAGATTGGTTATTAGTTGTAGGATTAGGTGTTATGTCATCAAATAATTTAAAATCTTCTATTCCTGTTTCATATGTATTTTTATTTTGAGATATTGTATTTACTTTTGGAGATGGATCTTTACTTTTATTTGGATCTGCTAATAACTCAATACCTATTAATTCATTTGTATTAATAGTATCATCTAAGTTTAAAGTAATACTTTTACTATCACTATCTTGTTGGATATCAATGGACATATTTAACTATTAATTATATATTTAAAATGTTTATTATACGTATTTAATTATGTTTTGGGATCTACACAAATTTGACTATATTGGGTATACCGCCATCGTTAAGTGGATTATAAAAATTTTTTTTCATATATATATATATTAATTATTAATATAATCACTGATATTTTCGGGCATTTCTTTTATTTCTGTATCATAATGTGTTTCTAACTCTTTAATTTCATGTAATTTATCTTTAAATACAAAATTTATAGCAACTCCTTTACGCCCATATCTTCCACTTCTACCTATTCTGTGAATATAAACATCTTTACTTTTAGGAACATCAAAATTTATGACTAATGATAATTGCTGAATATCAATACCTCTAGATAATAAATCGGTAGATATCATAACTCTCACTGAACCATTTTTAAATTCTGACATAGCTGTTTTTCGTTCATTAGAAGTTAATTCACTAGAAATATAAGTACATGGAATCCCATTTGTATTTAAATAATTAAATACATTATGTAATAAATTTTTATGGTTTACATAAATAATAGACTTATTTATATTTAAATTAGAATATAAATCTAATAATATTTGATATTTCCAATTATATTCTTCTATTGATATATAAAATTGTTTAATACCTTCTAATGTTAAATTTTCTTTTTCTATTAAAATTTGTTCAGGATTATTTAAAAATTGTTTTGATAAATTTAAAATTTCTTCTGGAATTGTAGCACTAAACAAACATATTTGTGTTTGTTTTGATAAAAATCTAATAATATTATAAATACTTTCTTGAAATCCTTGAGATAAAATTTCATCTGCTTCATCCATTATTAATGTTTTAATTTTATCTGTAAATAATTCTTTTCTATTTATCATGTCTAAAATTCTACCAGGCGTTCCAATTACTATATGTGGATTTTTTCTTAAACTAGCTGTAGAATCCTGGATTCTTGTTTTGCCTACTAATAAACAATTTGTAATTTTTGTAAATTTTGTAAATTCATTACATATATCACTACATTGATTTGCTAATTCGTGTGTTGGTAAAATAATAATACTCTGAATATTGGTTAAAGATTCATCTATATTATTTAAAACACCTATTAAAAATGAACCAGTTTTACCTGTACCTGATTGAGACTGTGCTATCAAATCTTTACCAGAATTAATTATAGGTATTGATTTATATTGTATAGTAGATGGTCTTTCAAACCCATAACCATAAATACCCCTTAATAAATTATCATTTATACTTAAACTGTCAAAACTCATTTCATTCATACTCATTTATAATAAATAATGTATGTTTATTCTTTATGTTCTTTTAAAAAATTTAATAATTTTATTATATTAGATCCAGTAATAGTTCCTTTTAATTTTTTATCACAATAATATTCGAATGTAGGTACTCCTTTTATTTTTTTTTCATCAACAATTTTTTCATTTTTATCAATATCTATTTTATAAATTGTCAAATAATCTAATTTACTATTTAGCTTACACAAATTAGGATAAATTTTTTTACAAGGACCACACCAACTTGCTGTATAATATAAAACTGAATTATTATCTTGGATATAATCTAAAATATTCACTTTTTCTTCAAAAAGTTCTTCTAAATCTTTATAAGTTTCTTCCATAAGTAATTACTTATTAAAAATAAAAATAAAAGTAAAAATAAACTAATTTTTATTTATAATTTTAAATATTTATATTGATTATCATTAATCCAACCATACTCATACATTTTATCTATAATCATATAATTATTTTTTAAATAATTTTTTAATATTTTATAACTCTTATCAGTTATAGTGTTATCATATGTAAAACTTTCAAATATTTTTATATCAATATTAAAAATATTTTTCATATCTTTTTTATATGTTTCATTACAAATTACTATTACATTTTTATTTTTAGGACATTGTTTTATAAAATCTTCTAAATGAAAATATATATCTTCTTTTAACCAATGAATATAATTACCAGAATCCATATTGCCATTAAAAATATTAGGATTTGTTTCTAAATCATTACATAAATCATCAATATTTTTGTATTTACTAAGAATATTTTTTTCATTTTTAAATCTATTATTTTGATGTTTACTATCACAAACTAAAAAATATCGATAATAAAATGCTGTTATAAATCTTTCTATAGGATTTTTTATAACTATTATATAATTTTTTTGTGAATTATATACAACTTTTTGTAAATTAATTTTTTCATATTTAATATTTATTAAATCTAAAGTATTAAATATATTTTTATTGCATAATCCTATATCTATTATTTTTAAATTATCTATATCAGTATTTATATAATTTATATGTGTATTGTAATTAAATAAATCAAAATCTTTTTTATAAAATTTTAAAATAATAGATACTGATTTTTTATTAAAATATTGTGAATAATCTTTATTTGTGTTTTGTTTTTTTATATTTATATTTACATCTAAAAATGTATTTAATTCTTCATTTATTTTATTTAATTTTTCAGTTTTAAATATTTTAATATTTTTTATTAATTCACCCTTTTCATCTGTAACAAATTTATATTGTGGTATATTATGGTTATCTAAATCATTTCTATCTAAATAATTATTTATAATAACATTATACACTTGGTTAGATGTATAATTGGATTGGATTAAATTAAAATGAAATAAATCACTTATTATTCTATCAAATGGATTTCTAACTACTGCAAATAATTTTAAATCTTTAAAATTAATATTTAATTTATTTTTATATTTATAAATAGTTGAATATAATTGATGTTGAAGTGATTTATTACAATAAGGATGGGGTAATTTATTATTTGTTTCGCCGGAATACAAACATTCTTTATATTTATTTTTTAGTTTATTTTCTATTACAGTTCCCCCTGTTTTAGGTATATGTATAAATAATATATTTTTTTCTGGATAATAAGGCATATATATATATATATATATTTATTTTTTATTATGAACACTTATTTCATGACGAATATATTTTACATCTGATTTTAAAACAGTTAAATCTTCATGTATTTCATTTATTTTATTGTTTATGTATTCTTCACGTTTTTCTTGGGCGTGTACTGTGTTTACTAAATTATCTAATTTATCAGCATGCTTTCCTATCTGAAAAATAATTCCACTAACGCTTATTGTTGTTGCAATTATAGGAGCAATAGATACATAATTCATTTATTTATAGTTATATAAAAGAAAAAAAATTAATTATATAGTCCTTTATCATTTTGTTTATTTAATTCATCTGGTTTATTATTTTTTATAATTTCTAAAAATAAACTTAATTTATCTATAATATTTTGACATTTTCTATTATAAAAAAAGAATTCTTGTAACATTGCAGTAGAATATTCTAAATAAGATATTTTTTTATAAAATTTTATAAAATTTTGATTTTTAAAATATGAATCAAACATTTGCTTTGTTTGATATTCATCGCAATAAAGTAAATTTATTTTATTATCAATTCTGCACGAACGAATTAACGCATAATCTAAAGATTCTGGTTTATTTGCTGTTAAAAATAATACAGTTCCTTCTATACAAGTAAAACCATCTAAACAGTTTAATAAACCATTTAGAGTTAACATGTTATTATCATCTCCTTTTTTACGTTCAGTAAATATGCAATCTATATCTTCAATTACTATTATTTTTTTATTTTTTTCTTTTTCATCATCATTTGTATGATGCATTCTTGTAAATGAATCTATTAAACTTAAATCTGTTAATTCTTTTGTTATTGGAATTGTATAAATATCAGCACTAAAACAAGAAGCAATTGCATTTATTAAACTTGTTTTACCCGAACCGGGAACACCATATAACAGATTAACCAATTTGTAAGGAATACCATGTTTTAAATATTCATTTCTCGTATTTATATCATAAAATTCAACCATTTTATTTATTAAATCTTCTTTTATATTTTCACGTAAATAAATTGTGTTTAAATCTCGCTTAGGATTTTTAGATAATAGTGCCCAATAACCATCTTTCCAATAATAAATTCTAATTGTATTATCTACTATATTTTTACTTAAATTTAAAATAGATTTGTAATATAATTTAGCTTCATCTACAAAATTTATTAATAAATCTTTACTTTTTTTACTTGATAAAGTTATTTTAAAATATAATTCATCATTTCCATTACCACAACTATCACTTTTATATAATTTAACTATATCACCATTTTCTTTAGTAATATTTTTAATAGTTACTTGGATATTTTCATTTTTAAATGTTAAATTATACAAATTTTCAGATGGCAATAATACTTTTCTTGATTCTTTAGATTTGTAACAGCGAGTATGCCAATCAAATACAGGATTTGATACTTCTTCTAAATAATCTATAGTATCTATTTGTG
>Ga0257126_1001109_pt1 | contig 19986 bp, 16 predicted proteins | sample SI060_120mmetaG_FD_190151 | JGI IMG/M metagenome (GOLD analysis project Ga0257126, IMG submission 190151) | Marine microbial communities from Saanich Inlet, British Columbia, Canada - SI060_120m | ecosystem: Environmental > Aquatic > Marine > Inlet | place: Canada: British Columbia | collected... | reverse complement strand
AGTGTCGCCCAGCCCAGTATATGTATTGTATGTTTTTGAACTGCTCAGTAAGCCCATTAGTTATCTCCGATTATAGCACTTTGTAGGGTGCGTGTGCAAGCCCTTACTCTACTGTTTCTAAGCTTTTAGTAAGCATATCGACGAAAGCCTGTTTACCTACCGCTAATTGATCAAGGTTAAACTGAGTAGTGCCGATTTTTCGGTCTAAATCACCTACATGGTTTACCATAATTTTCTGTTGATCTGTTAATTGATCTTCAGTGTATTCTTTGTCGTTTATTACAATGGTTTTTTTGTTTTCTGCCATTGGTTTTCTCCTTAGTTATGCCGCATCCTTAACTGGCTGTGGTGTAGCATCTACTACAGCCTGTGCTGTATCACGCTCTGATACATCAGTAGTAATCACGGGGTTCTCAATGGTTTCCTCTGTAGGCTCTGCGTCCATGTCATCAGAGTAGACCATGCGTGTGACTGTAGGCTCAACAGGTTCAATGGCTGTCTGCACGATGACTTCCATCATCACATCTTCCATTTCCATTGTTTCTTCGTTGAACACCTGTTCACCTGTAGGCTGCATTTCCCGTACTTCTGCACGACCATCTGCAAAGATGTATTGTGCTAGTCGGGCTGTAGCTACACGGTAGTCTGCCAGTTGCTGGTTGAACTGCTTTTCGTCTGCCGCTGTTTGCAGTTCTTCTGGAATATCACCGTCAAAGCAGTCTGTGCCTTCAGCAATGATTGTGTCTAGCACTTCCTGATAGTGGCGGTTTGCTGGGTCTAGTGGGATGTAGTGGTTGTGGGTTTGGCAGTAGATGCCAGACTTTTCGTTTAAAAGTGGATCAACTTGTACTTCAAACATTTTTATAACTCCGCATCAGCCATAACTCTGGCGGTTGAATTGAAAAAGGCAACAACAGTAGGAAGATCATTTGCTGCGGTAGTTGCCATATTGAAAAACAATTCGGCAGACGTTGTGCCATTTTTATGGACAGCATTGAGTGAACTAACAACGTGCCAGTTTATACGAGGTTGCACTGCTTGAATACCATTACTAGCTGCATCTATACTCCACGTTGGAGATGTCCGCATTGAAGTTGGGTAATGAATAACTACGCCAGTTGTACTACTGTTTTCCCATCTACCGTTTCCAATCATTCTGGCATTATCGTAATTCCATTCTTGATAATACCGCTGGCACAACGCCAGTTCTTCCCCATAGGATCGGTGTTCAAAAGGCGTGGCGACTTTGCCTACTTCTAGTTGGACACCTGTGATGTAGAAGTTGTTAGAGGTGCTATCCATCCAGTTTACATTTTTATCGCTTGCGTATCTGTTTGTTGTGGTAGACCATTGGCCTTCAGTTCCTGAACTGTAATAGGCAGAACCTGCCGCAAGCCAACAGACTACTCTGAAACCCGTTCCAGTACCATCCGCTGATATACCCGACAAAGTATTCGGTGGGTATGTAAAGGATATATGCTCCCAAGTATCCGCTGAGTTGATGTTAAAAGTTCGGTGACAAAAGTTGTCTGTGCCTTCCATTTTATGAAGCGAGATGCTGTAAGTGCCTGTCTTGCTAGACTTAACCCAAAACGAAAGCGTCAGTTCCTGTGCGTCAGAGTAACCCATACGAGCAGACAAACAATCTTGTACCTCCAAATGCTGTGCGAAAATAGAATATTCACCACTACCCAAGCTAGTGTCGGCAGTGGTGACTTGGAGCTTAGTGCTGTATGCAAACCCATTTGGGGTATCAGTTGATCTTTCAAAAGTATATGCACCGCCTGTACTACTCCAGAATTTAAATCTGTCAGGTAAATAGTCTCCGCTAGAACCTACAGTCTGCGGCCCCGTTCCCCTTTGCCAGTGCTGCATAGCACCATTAATCAGCATATTCCTACGCCCAGCACCAATCAGGTTAAACTGTTCCTGTGGTGTCTCAGCACGAAGCATAGCCTCGCCAGCTACACCCGTAGGCTTGCGGAGGTCAGCCAACTCCTCCCGTACATTTATGGCTGGTTTTGATACTTTAACTGTCATGTCTTAATCCTCTGCTACCAAGCCATTTGAGGCACTAATTGCTGCACCGACTGCATCGGTTGTGTTGTCTACTCTGCGTAGCCCGTGGAATACTGAACGTCCTGCGCTTGTACCGACATGAAGCAACTCTGTGCTATCGTCGTAGGCCAAAGCTGTTACCGCATCAGACGAGCCGTATAGCGTGGCTTGGGCATTCTCTTGGAATAGCACCTTCTCGTCCTCGTAGATTTTAGCAATTTGTTCTGGGGATGGTGCTGTGGCTGATACTCTTAAAAGTGCAACTGAGCCGTTTGCCGCCGCTGTGCTTGTATCATAATCAACTCCAACCTTTAGCGTTCCAACTGTATTTGTGAGGTTACGATTAGCTGACGCTGACGCTGAAAGGACACCGTTAATATAGAAGTATCCCACACCATTTCTTCTAACTAATGCAGCGTGTGTCCAAGTATCTTGCGGTAAAGTAGAGCCTGTAATAGTATCTTCACCTACCTCCCTAATAGCAGCCTTCAAGACATTAGAGCTATCTATATAAATGGCCCATCGGTTATTCACACCCCCGCCGCCCCTTGATGCAAATACGTTAAATGAGCCATTTGAAGATCGTTTGACCCATACTATTACGCAGAAGTCCCCAGTACCAAAGTCGAGGTCAGAGTTATATGGTTGTTCCAGATAGTTAGCGAGGTTACTAAACCCACTATACGCCACCAAATCCGCACCAGAAGCTACAGGGTTTTTGGTAATCGAACCGAACACTTGTAGACCGTTGCCTTCCACACTGCGGTCTTCTTCGGCTAGGCGTACTGAGATGTTGTCTAGCAAGAAGTAATCGCCAGAAGATTGACTGCCGCCGCCTACAGACCTTAAAGAAAGCTCCTTATCTCCTGTAGATGTAGCTGTAAACGTAACAGATGCAGTACCTACATTAGGATCAGAACTCTCTACAAGATAACCGCTAATAGGTAGTGTTGCAGTTTCATTTACATAGATAGAACGAAGCCCACTGTTAGTTATGTTGCTTACGTCATAGTCAAAGGAAAGAACGTAGGTCTTACCAGAGACAACTGATATAGTTGTTTGTTTAACCCCATAATCTCCTGTAGAACCACGTTCAACTTTTAGCTGACCGCTAACAACAGATAAAGTTGTACCCGTCCTTGCTTCTTCCCAACTAGTGTAATCAGTATCAAACGTACCATTCGTCACCAACTCACTGCCAGTAACGTCAGTATCATCGGTGTCGGACAAGGTGGCGAGTTTGATGTTGCCGTTCATCCAGCCTGTGTTGTAGTCTGAGGTGGTGTAGGCGACCATGCCGTTGGCTGGGGTAGTGGTGTTTTCATCTAAAAGCGTCAGTCCCGCCGTTACACCAACCGAACTTTCTGTTATTGCATTAATATCATCTTGCCCACCAATTAAAACTAAATCTTCGTATACAACAGAAGATCCCCTAGCATCATAAAACGCATCTGCGTCCTGAGTTGAACCTGTTTTTGTATTAATTGTAATGACATTATCCGCAGAGGGTAGGCTGTTAAAGACGTAAACCCATGAATTACCTCCCAAAGAATAGCCATTAACAAAAGATAATCTTCCACTCTCGTTTAAAGTTATACTGCCGCAGACATTGAAAGAAGAGTTGCTACTCGTAATATCAACAACAGTTCCATCATCCTTGATAACACTCACGCCACCATCGGAAGCTATCGCAATAGTCGGCACAGGCAATCCTGTAGCACTATCAATCGGGGCGTTGGGTAGCACGGTCATGGCTACATCGTTGGATTGCCCGTTAACTAACCTAACCCCACTTCCATCAGGTGTATCGTTAGCCATTCTATTTGTTAGGGGCGTTGCAACGTACCAATCAGTCACGGCGAATCCACGAAGCCACCTCATGTAATCAGCCGCAAACGACATTTCTATAACACCACCCCGATACTCTAGTCCAAATCCAGTGTTATTTCGAGATATTACAATAGAACCGTTTAAAGCAGTTACCCCTGTGCAAACAGAACCTGTACCTGCAACCGCATCTATATCATCAAAAACAAACCACATAGGCAGATCAGGATCATCACCATCGTAGATCGTAACAGTGTCACTTTCAGCCACAATAACAGCAACCGCTGGGAACTCCTTACGAGAACCACGGGTGGCAGTGTTCAGTGCTTCATTGTACCAGCTAGTGTGCTGTGTGCGCTTACGCCATGCACCGCCATCGCTGTCCTTGCTGGTGTCGTACACGAAGACATCTACGGCTGTGTCGCTGATGTCTGTGGCGATTGCGTTGAGGTCTAGTTCGTCTGTGGTGGTTTTGCCTGTGATAGTGGCAGTGGTAGCACCTACGTCACCCGTGATGTCCACCCCGTCAGTGGCAGTCTCAAGTTTAACCTGATTACCATAGAATAGTTCAACTTCACCGCCATCTACAAATCGTGCATAGTTGGAACTAAAATCAGTATTAGCAAAACGAATATCAGTACCTAGTACCCACAACTCACCGCCAGTACCTTGTTCCCAAATGTAGCTGTTTCCAGTGGAGACATCATGGTAAATGCGCAGATCGTTATCATCGCCTAGACGAATTTGTACATTATCGCCTAGATCGACGTTACCAGTAAACGTAGGAGAAGCCAGTGGTGCAGCACCGACTACTTCAGCGACACTGATTTGTCCGTCAGCCAGTTCAGCATTGTCTGAAATCAGATTTGCGAGTATCCGTGCTTTAGTCATTAGCTAGTTCCTTACTCTGGTGTGTCTTGAGCCGCTACATGGGCTGCGTATGCGTCTTTAACTGCTTGTGTGTGTACGGCTGCACAAATGGCTTGAACCTCAGTGCTTTCACCTGTGATGTCTGCATCAGGTGCTACGACATGGCGGCTGAAGGATCGGCTGATCTCTACACCGTCACGTTCAATCACTGTGGCTGTGCGTACTTGGATGTGCTTGTAGTCTCCGACAATCTCAATTTTGTCTTCAACTGTGCGTTCTGTTAGTGCCATCGTGTTTATCTCCTTTGATGGTTGGACTGTCCGACCCAAAGCTATGCAGTGGGTTATGCGTTGGTAAAGTAGTGACCAGAAACATAAATGCTGTCCCCATTTGAAAACTGATCTACCTCTAATGGGTTAAAGCCACTAGCAGTGGATGTTTCTATGAAATACAAGAATGTTCGATTATCTGCCATCAAACCAATAGGGACATTACCTGCTGTGTAAGTGACAGTCCTTAAATCAACATTCCCAAAGCGTGAGTTGTTATTTCCGCTTGATGTAAAAGGCAAACCTTGAATAAATAGATCATTACTCGATGTCATGCCCGTAACATTTACATTGCCCCCAAACGCACATTGAAAATAAACAACATTCCCAATTTTAGTGTATAGTGCATCTGTGTCTGTTGAGGTTGTGTTACCTCCAGAAGAAGCATCAGACAAAGTAGCAGTCCAAGTCCCCTCCTCATAGTCATCCAGCTTACTAGAACGACTGTCGAATTGAATACCGCCAGACAGGTAGAGGTCACGGAATGCGTTTGCTGAGTTACCCAAGGAAACCTTGCCATTGATCTCACTACCATTTTCATCTGTAGGGGTCATAAACCGTGTGGTGTCCCCACCAGCCCCTGCGCCAGTTATACCTGCGCCCTGCCCACTGCGGGGATCAAGAATAATTGTGGAAACAACACCAGCACGAGAGGCAATACTCCCCACAGTGGTGCCGTCTTTGTTAAAGTATGCAATAGCACCATCAGATGTTTTACGGTTGAAAGACGCAGCATTTGTACCGTCTGCCGTAGCCCATAAAGTCCCACCTGAACGTGCCTCAATCCCTGCCGTATTAAAAGCAGATAAAGATTTACCCACCAGCAAGTTACCGCCGTCGATGCGCATGGCTTCTGACCATGTAAGAGCAGCATCAGCGGTTCCACTTGCTGCCGTATACCACTGATGAGTTCCGTCGATCTGCATATAGCGTGTAGCAAAGTCAGAGTTTACATACTCCCACCGAACATTCGCACTGTCATAGTACGCATTGGCAATCATATCTACAAAAGAAGTATTAGTACTTCCGCCAAACTTACCAGCACTGCCTATCTGAAGTACTGTGTTGCCTGTACCCCAACTTTCAGGAACAACCCCAATTCCTACATTACCGCTGCTGTTGATGACAAATCTGTGACTGCCTGCTGTTCCATCATAAATGGTGAATACATCACCAAGAGGCCCATGTGCTGTAAGCTGATACTCCCTCGCATCATTCTTTAATGATAGATATGGATAACTGTCGGTTGCGGTGCTTTCAATACGCAGCACTGCGGTGTTGTTGACTGATGTTTTTAGATGCACCAACTTATCAGGCGCATCCGTACCCAGCCCCAACCGCTCATTAGCACTCTTCCACACCATTTTTGGCGTGGTGCCTGTCGAGTCGTAGAAGCTGATGTCGCCTGTTGGTGAGATATTCATACGCTTAAAGTCTGCGTAATAATAGGTATTGAAATCTATACCACGCTCATTTGTACCGCCTTGGTTAGTACCAATAATTCTGGATACTTTTGATGTTGCATTACCTTGTGATAAAACAACTTGACCTGTGCTATCTGCGCCGCCTGACACATCCGCACCATCGCTGGTGATAGTCCCCTGTACATCAAGGTTACCCGTCATGGTGTCACCAGAAAGGTTCACATAACGAGCATCTGACTGTGCTTGCGTAAGGTGATCAGCTAGTACGAATGTGCCGTAGCCAATGATATCCACTACATCATTAACTGAAGTAGCAGAGTTAAATACAATGGATGTACCTGTAGTAGCGGTTACGTCTTTGGTGGAGCCAATAACCTGTTTCACACCATTCAAGAATACGTCTACATATCCCGCATCGTAGGTTGCTGCGAAGACTGTTTGACCTGCCGTGGCTGTATAGCTGTATCGATTTGTAGTGCCGTTGACTGAGGAACCAGCATTTGTCCAACCGTTGGCGGAGTAGACTTTCATCGCACCCGCTGTGGTATCAAAATACAGATCACCTACATCCAAAGCTGACCCATCTGGATCGGCTGTTGGGGCGCTGCCTTGTGCGCCTAGATATTGGTTTTGGAATGTGGATAATGCTGTCGAAGCTGTCGTTGCGCTGCCAGCGGCGGCAGAAGCAGAGTTGGCGGCTTCACCAGCTTTTGTAGTAGCAATACCCGCCTGTGTTGTAGCTGTGGTTGCTGAAGTAGAAGCAGAGGTAGCTGAACCTAAGACACCGTCCACATAGCCCTTGGAACTGGCATCAGTTGAAGCCACAGGAGTGGCAAGACCTGTGATCTTGTTATTGCCCATAGCAACTTCACCAGACATCGTACCACCAGCCGTAGCCAATCGTGTGTCACGTTGTGCGTCTGTATAAGCCTTGCTAGAAACATCCTGTGCCGCTGTCGGATCACCTACGCCAGTAATCTTGTTGGTAGACATGGCGATAGCGCCTGTCATCGTGCCACCAGCTTTAGGCAGTTTAGTACCTATCGAAGTATTAAGAGTGTTAAAGGCATCATCATCGTCTGCCAGAGCCGCAGCTAATTCGTTTAAGGTATTAAGGCTATCTGGGGCGCTATCCACCAAGTTAGCTACCGCATTATCTACATCTATTTTTCGTGCTGCATCATTGTCATTGGTTGGGGCAGATAGGTTTGTAATCGTAGCCGCAGAGTTGGCGTCCATGTTGAGTGTACCGCTTATGGTCACATCATTAAAGCTGGAGGAGCCAGAACCTGCGGTTACGTTACCTGTGAGGTTACCTGTGACATTGCCTGTTACAGTACCGCCCGACAAACTACCCGTAACATTACCAGTTACGTTGCCTGTCAGTGCGCCAGTAATTCCACCAGAGGCTGTTAACGTAGTGAACGCACCGCTGGATGCTGTAGTAGCGCCGACAGTAGCACCGTCTATTGTACCACCGTTAATATCAACTGTAGCAAGGGTGGCCTGACCTGTAGATTGCAGTGTGGTAAACTTACCAGTGGTATGGCTAGAAGCACCAATAACAGTGCCATCAATAGCACCTGCATTGATGTCTACTGTCGCAAGTGTTGCAGTACCAGATGCATCTAGATCAGTGAAAGCGCCTGTGCTTGGAGTAGATGCACCAATAGTGGCCCCATCAACCGTACCACCGTTAATGTCGGCTGTAGCAGCTACGAGGCTAGTATTTGCATTAAGAGTGGTGAACGTACCAGCGGCTGGAGTAGTAGTACCAATAGTAGTACTATCAATAGCACCAGAGTTTAGGTCAATCGATGTGATAGTTGTCGTACCAGTGGCTGCTAGATTAACCAGCGTAGTATCGCCAGTTACGCCCAGCGTAGAGCCAAGAGCCGTTGCTCCTGTGATATTTAGCGTACCGCCAATAGTAGCATTACCTGCGGCGGCAATACCAGCACTCAAGAAAAGGTCTTGGAAACGTACCGAGTTAGAGCCTAAGTCTACAGTATCTGTTGCCACGGGTAGTACAGCATTACCGTTCTGTACTTGTAATAGTTCCCGCCAGACAGCCGCTCCGGTAGAACTCCCTACACAGATGTATATACGTCCGGTAGTCGTGTTTTCCCATAGAGAGCCGGGAGCAAAGCCTTCAGTATTGTCATTGGTAACCACGGGAGTTGTGGTGGCGTCCATTTTATTCTGACCGCCCATACCACCGTTTGCGGCTGGCAGAAAACCAGTTACAGACGTAGCAAGGTTAATCTTTGGTGCATCGCCTGTGCCACCTGTGTGAGTATGCCCACCAGTAGCGTTGAAAGCAGATTGCAATTGGTTAAATTCTGTATTTAGCGGAGGCGCTGTAATAGGCGAACCGTTAATAATACTACCAGTGGACTGTCGTGTGTAACCTGCCATCTGTTATCTTCTCCCTGCCGTGCTAAATTCAAAGACCATGCCCTGTATAGAGAACGGTTCTGTCTGACCTATCGTTACAAATGTTGCCTGTGCCGAAAAACCTGATCCTTGAATATCACTGGTCATGATTGGCTTTGATGAACCGCCGTACAGTACGTTGGTTGCGTTGTAGTCGATGTTTCGTCCACCGTATCTGGTGGGTGCGCCTGTAGATGCTTGGGAGTAGGTTGCTGGAGTTGAGGTAGCACCATCACCCCAATCATAGGTCATACTTAAAAGCATCTCTAATGGGCCTTCAGCCCTTATAAAGGTATTAATCTTACGCATCGTTTTGCGTTGTTCTGTCTCACCAAAATCTAGATAAGGGGTAGAGTAGATGGCTATAATGTCGCTACCGTTAAAATTAGTACCAAATTCTTGCTTATAAACTTTTCCGTCATAGTCGCCGTGTAAGATATTTTCAGTAGTTCCTACATATCCACTAGCCGTACAAGACGCCCGTATTCCTAGTAACTCGCCAAACTCCCAAGAAATTGCCCCTGTACTATTTGTAAGACCTCCAATAATCCCAAGACTTTCTGAGGCGGATACAGAGTCATCCCCAATGAAGTATCGGATTTGAGATTTGGATCGTATAACTACACCGTTCAGTGTATCCATATCACTGTTAGCGATTAGGTCTACTAGGGTAGCCTGTATGGGCTTAGATACAGTTTCTAATTCTACGTCACCAATTCGGGAAGTACCCGCAACGGGTCTGAAACCGTCAGGACTTAGGAACATGAGATCACCACCGATCTCTAGTACACTATCCCGTGCCACGCATCCTACGTTAGCAGTTACCTGATCAGTAACAAAGTTGTTGGATGCATCTACAGTAATCTTCTTAATGCCGTTATTACCAAAGACAAACATATCATCTCGAAACGGTTTTATTTGTACTACGTCAAAACCAGCGGCTATTTGCCCAGCACCAGAAGCTACAGTGAAATCATAAAAACCATCAGGGTCTGCGGTAGTAGTGGGGGCAGAATGAGATATAGCAGCCCCGAAGGCAGTATCCCCTGCTAAAAATAAAGTATTCTGAAATACATCTACTAGAGAAGGAGCATTAATACATTGATCCCCTCCACCTGTATTTGTACCGCCAACGGAAAACCCACCGGAGTTAGTAGACTTTAGCTCTTCCCAATTGTTGCCGTCAAAAACAATAGCTGGATTGACACCATCTACAAATACAACCTTGTTACCTGAACCAAAATTGAAAGTAACATGACGTAGCTTACTAACTGTACGTCCGTTAAGTGTCATTGGCCTAGTCACTGAATAGTCAAGGGTATACTTACGCCAGCCAATATACGCAGTGTAGTAGTAGAAACTATAGTTCCCGCCAGTAGCATCTTGTCTTGCAGCAATGATCTTAGTGGAGTTTGTTACATCATCTTTAAATATGGCAAGGCCAAGTACTTTACCTTGGCCTGTTGTCTGACCATCTACAGTTACCTCACCGTAGTCACTGTCGTATTCATCATACCCCTCAATACGCCTATAGCCCCCGAAGAGGCTAGGTTCATAGTTAACTAATCTAGTGGCAGAACCGGGGGCATTGTCCGATAGATCTAGGTGATTTTCATTGCTATTTAGCCCACCACTACAAATTAGTTTATAAGAGGTAACCTGATCAGCCATTAAAACTTAATCCGTGTGTCTCTAATCGAAACATTATTGTTTATGTAAAGAGTTTGGAGATCCTTAATGCCCCGCTCAAACGCAATAAATGCTGCTTGGGTTGCTTCCATGTTATCTTTAAACATATACATATGATAAAGCGCACCATCGATTAAAACGGTGTCAAAGCTTTCGGGAATGCGGGTGACATCAGTTGCATTTGTGATGTCAGAATAATTCATAAAATATCGAAATTTTAAGGTGTACGCTTTGTTGGGTGATGGGCTTACGCCGTATCCATTGCCATGAGAAGGAAATACAAACTCAGGAATATCTCTACCCGTAACTCCTGCCGTGTAGTCTGCGTCACGATAATCAGAGTACCATTCATCTTGTTCAATTAATTTAAGGGTTTTAAATCCAACCCCTAAATTATCATTTGCTTGGATTTGAAAACTGTTCCAATCAGCTACTTTAAAATATTGAGGCCAAGTATACTCTGTCTGTCCTACAATCAAAGTATCAGTTTCTTCCGCCGCATTAAAAGGCCAACCAAACTCCGCTTGATTGATCTTGGCTACTGCCGCCTTCACGGCATCCTTGACTAGTGCCTGAACACCACGAACCGAACCAAAGTCGGCTTCCGCAATCTCCACCTCATTGAGGCGGCGTAGGGTCTGGTTACAAAGATCAATATAAGTAGATGGCATAGAGCTACCTTAAAAAAAGAGGTAAGGGGCCAGCACTAAGCCAGCCCCTAGAAGTTTTATGCGAGGTTATAGTTCGCTGTGAACAACGCCTCTGGGCGAAGTATTTTTCTACCATAGAGGCTCATGCCGCGCACGATGTCCGCGAATGTTGTTGGTGAGCGGAAAGTCTCAGTCTTAGCAATCTGTTGAGCCGTAGCTACCGCAGATGCGTGACCAGCAACCATCACACCAAAGTTGGTTTCGGAACCCGCAGAAGCGGCTGTACCAGCACCAGTGCCAAGGTATGGAAGGTTATTGGACTTGTAGATTGAGAACCCACGAAGAGTACCCGGCAGACGGCCATTGCGAAGCTCATCACCGCCACCGAAGTCTGCGTTGATCAGTTTGCTTGACTCATCCATCAACACTTCAGCAAATACTGGGTCGATTACTACCCAGCGGCCATCTGTGTCTACGTTGGCTTGATCCATTTGCCGTGCAATACGGTTCAGGATTGCCAATGGAGAAGTGATACCACCAGCACCACCGCCAGCGGCGATTGGAATGGATGTTACTTCGCCATCTACGCCAAGGTCACTGCCACCGAATGTTGTAATGTCCAGCTTGTTAGCTGCCAGCATTTCATCATTTCCGGCGTTAGTGTCTGCCTTAGTGCCGTTGATGTCGCCAGATGCTGCACGACGCGCCCACGAACCGGGTGTCTTCCAGCCTGACAAGTAGCCCATTACTTCTGCGTCGAAGGTATCACGCAGACGGTAACCAGCACGATCTGAGGCCAAATCGCCAAAGCTGACATGACTGTGGGCCTCCTCAATATCGTCGATTGCGAACTGGAAGTAGTTAGCTTGATCGACAACCATAGTGAAATCGGCGTCTGTCAAATCTTGTGTTGCCAGTTGAGTGCCGCGCTCATAGGTTGTGATAGTGATATCTGGCTCTTTAATAATTTTGACACTATCTCCAAAGTTGGCGATCTCTCCCGAATAATCGGTGTTGGTCACCGACTCTACGACAGATGCCTTGCGGAGTGCCTTCTGAACTTTTTTAGAATAAATTACTGGGCTGAAATTGCCCGAATTGAGGTTAGTATAACCTGATGCCTTTGGGAATGCCATTTTGGATGCTCCTTGAATGAAATGGCTTGAAATGAACTTCTAAAAATCAATTGAGTTGCATGATTAATTGGCGATAATGACGCCCAACAAAGTGTTTATAAATTGAAATTAGAAGCAGCTATAACAGACAATGTAACATCGGCGTCAGGGCATTAAGAGTATCGCCAAAGCGGGTCAAAACTTGCTGGTGGACCTAGTACTATTATCTGGAGGGTTTGGCGTAGGGTGTACTTAATAAGTGTCCTACGCCTTAAAATCAATGGTTTCATTATAACACAGAGATTTAATTACTGCAATAGTTAATTGCTTAGTTAGGTGCTATCGTGCAGCGCCTGAAATGTCATATGAAAAATTACCCGCTGAAATTGCGGCGTTAATAGCTTCTTCATTTGCTTCGTATTCACGGTCTGACATTGCCTGTACCATACTCTCAGAGAATGAGGCCTTACCGCCTGTTGCCGGGGCAGAGGACGAAGTGCGCCCAACCGCTTGAGCCGCCGACTTATTAGCCTTCCGCTTGCCCATATCTGCTTTGTACAGATCAATAGTACGAGAGGCCCAAGTTGCGTCAGTATTATTCTTGTATACGCTGTCTTGCATAGCAGAGGGCTGCATGGATACCCACTCATGGAACTTTGGATCTTGCCGTATCTGGGCAAAGTCTGGATGCAATTGAATTAGCTGTTGCTCTGCCGTCTTTTTATGCAGGCTGCGCTCAAAGTTTTCTACTTTCTTCAGTCTCTCTTCGCCCTGTTCAAGTGCTTCGTTGGCACGTTTGCGGGCAATGGTATCAACAATCTTAGCTACATCGGGATAGCGATTTGACCAAGCCTCTACCTCTTCGTCAGTCTTTGGAAACCTAATTTGCTGCCGGGTGGCTGCATCTAGTTGTTTCTTGACTGCGATTAATTCTTGATCCTTCTGATCTCGCACGGTTTGAATGTGCCGTTGAATATCTTGATAGCGTTTCTTGTAGCTTTCTTCTTCAGCACTTAATTGCGCCACAGCCTGTGGAGATTGCCGCGCCATTTCTTCGCTGTAGGTCAATTCATCGTCCGCCTCTGGGGCGCGAGTATACTTTTCTTTTAACATAGGGTTTCCTTATGGGTCCGATAATATTCGGGTATCCACTTAAATTATGAATGCAAATTTCTGTTTTTTAAGCATTCCGGGGAGTTTTGATGTTGTAGAAACTGGCTCTTCAGTCTCTTCTTCATCGTCTAAAAGGTTGTCTACCTCTACGGTAGCTTCCTCTATGTCCACCTCTTCAGATGGTACATCTTCGTCTGCTTCGTGGTAACCTTTACCTTCGCAGTGTTCACACCCAAAGCCGCTACACTCAGGGCAGGGTACTGTATCTTCAGCTTCTTCGTCGCCAGCGTGTTGGATTAGGCCATCCATTTGCATAGACATAAGACCCATCTCAGCCTCGGACTGCATCATTTGAATATGCTTCAGGCCGTGCCATTTAACTACATGGGCAGGTAATACATACTCATCAGTACTTAGCTTTGCATCGATGTCATCACGCACGTTCTCAGCGTGGGAGCCTACTGGAATAGGATTACCAGACACATCGTCGTATCCCATAATGCCGTCCATCATACTGCCGTCACAGGAGCCGTCACAGTCTCCTCCGCATCCGCAGGCCATACCGCCGTGGTACATCTCCACGATCTCATCATTATCCATCGCCTTCTGGATGGCTTCGCCTCGGACTTCTTCGTACTTGCTAAGTTTACCGTCCTTGTTTGTGTCGGCTTTCTTATTATCGAGCTGAAACTTTTTATCTGCCATATCCTTACCCTCTTGTGTGGTTATCCCTTTGTTAGCTGTAGCTAGTCCACCAAGTGCGTACTCTTGGGCATCGCCACTAAAGAAACCTACTACGTCATCTCTGATGTCCCCCGCGTGGAACATTGCGTCCTTTATGCGTTCCTTCATGGAAACATCAGAACCATCCTGTGGTGAGTACATATCGCTCTCACCTGTGTAGAACTGTTGCTCTGTGAGGTCGGTATTAAAGAGGTTTTGGGAGCGCCACTTAGAATACTCTGTAGCCGTATCCTCATCTTCAAACATGGGCAGCTTCTCACCCGTGTACATATCGTAGGGGCCATTTTCATAGTAGTAATCAAAGAGTTGATTTAAGTCGTAGGGCTTGCCGTTAGTGGGGTCGATTGTTGGGGTAACCAATATTGCGTCACCATATGAAAAAGATGATGATTTCTCAGAGTATGGTTCTTTGTTCTCTGCATTTGTCCAAACAGGCTTACCGTTACGGGTGGTAACCCCAGCTACTTTCTTTGGCTCTAAGTCCATAATAAATTCCTTGCAGGATATTAATTAGTGTAGTAATTAAGTGTTATGAGTGATGAATTGGATATTGAAAATAAAGAGCGTCTAATAGATGAGATCTATAAGGCAGTTAAATATGCATTACCAAATGGATCTTCGGTAAATTCTAAATCTGAAATTCAAATAGAATTAATAGAAAAGATGCTGGACAATGCGTTAGGTACTAACCCAACAGGAAAGAAAAGGTTTTATGATTACGGTCTTAATGTAGAGCCGTAACTAAACCTCCCTTATTCATCTTATAGCGAACTTCACTAGGTAGTTCTGTACCATCAGAAGCTTTTTTAGGTGCAGGAGCGTCTGCTTTCTTCATGTACTTAACCCCCTTAGCGTAAGCTCTGTCCCCAATAACTGTTGCTATCTCTGCACTCTCTACAGCCTGACCTGTAGCCATATCTATAAATAGATGGAGGTTCATTGGATTAGTACCTATCTCCACTACAGTATTGTCCATTTCATTTAAAATATTTCTATCGGCAACATAGTTACCATCGACGGACATAGCAGGAAATTTACTCTTAGCTTCTGGAGTATTAGGCGCATATTTTTTAGCTGCAATACCCGCTCTTCCTGACTGACTTACATTGAATTTAACATTTTCCACGGTAGCAGTAGTCTGATAAGACAGAGCCGGACCGTTGTAATTATTCTTATGTAATGTCTGTAATTTATTCATGCCCGGCAGAGCATCCGGTATGTTAGAATTTAGGTTCAGTCGTATTCCTACTTTTGTACCCGGTTCTACTGGAAAATTAATCAATGCATCTGCTTTGCGTGTCCCTGCCGTAGCTCCTTCAGCCAGTTGATCCAGCATTTGTAAGTCTTCGCTTGTGTAAGACTTTAACAAGGCTCCGTCAGAAGCGGCTGGATTAATACCAATTTCTAAGGGGAGTGCATTGTCCATCTGTTTACCAATGCTGTAGGTTTTAGGGTCTGCCGCTCTTTGTTCAGGAAGACTGTTTTTGTAAGCATCTCTCTCTGCCAAATCTTGAATTTCTAAATAGCGATTAACCTCCTCAACCATCTGAGCATCAACAGGCTGACTGAAGGTACTGTTCATCTGTAGAGAACGCTGATCAGAGCCTGCCTTTGTTCCAGCGGCGCGGCGTTGCTCAAAGAAGTCCCGCATTAATATCTCGTAGGGTACAGCATCAAGTTCTCCCACATATCCATCTGCTCCAGTAGGGCCAACTTGTGATGAGTAGGTCTTATGCTGACGGACGGGGCCAGTAATTAGGTTACCAGAGGTATCTACTTTGGTAACAGAGGAGCCTTGCATTGAAGGTGAAGAAAGCAGCCGTGGATCTGTTATTGCTACCCGTGCATCTCCCATTACGGGAAAGCCTTTATTCTTAAATTCAGGGCCATCTAACTTCTTCCACATTAGCTGGCGTCGAGTGCCGGGTACTTGTGTAGCTAAATAATCTTTTGCATTCGCACTACGGATGCCGGGGAAATCTGCGTCTACATTAGCTTTAACCCAACTATCAAAAGCTTTGACATCTTTCGCAGAGATGTCCGATTGATCCATCATCTCCATGACGGTATCACTCATCATGGTGCTAAAATCACCGCCTTCGGCAGACATGGACATATGCACTAATCTAGGGTCACCGCCACCCTCGGCTACTCGTTTTGCTAACTGAGCTTGTTCCCCCATTACATTAGGCATTGAGGCAAACGCCCCAGTATCGGGATAACGCATGAAGCCTCGGCCACCTTGCAGATCTACCGGGTTTTCAAATTTATAATCTTTAGCACCGCCTTGAACACCCTTTAAGGTTTTACCCGCCGCAGTTCTGTCGGCAATAAGAGGAATTAGATCTGTGTTTTCTAAATCGTCTATAGATAAAGACTTTTCAGGGACTAGAAGTCCTTGATCTTCTACATCTACTTCAATGTCTTCTACATAGTTAGGGGCTTTAGTTTTATAAAAGCCTTTAGAACTATTTTGACGTATCGGGTCTAGTTCTTCCATCTTAGCTTTAGACGGGTCTTTTCGAACAACATCAGCGCCTACACCTTGGCTGTTTTCAGGATTACCTCTACCCCTAATAAATTCTAAGTCGCCGTCCCGTATTGCTCTAGCAGTGCCTGTTAGCTCTCCAGCAAGTTGGCCACTTCTTTCGGCCATCATTTTTGTACCTTGCATGATTGCTTTTTGTGCTGCGTCACCAGCACCCGGCACTAATCCAATGATCGTGGCAGCGGCCCCTAAGCCGCCCATAGCGCCGATTAAATAGTAGTTAGGGTTTTCCTTAGATAACTCCTCACCAATCATTTGAACGGTCTCATAACCGCCCTTGATGTCTCCTATGATAGGGGTGAAGTCTAAGGCTACATTTCCTACGTCTTTCCAAGTAATCTCTGGGATATCTACTGCAAGTTTTTCTGCTTCCTGTGCCGCACCTTCTGCGGTAAACCCAAACATAGTTTCGGTCTCTTCAGAGGCCTCATCACCACCAAACATAAACTCGTACAGACCCATTATTCGGCTCCCTTAGTGACTTCATCTCTCAGAGTATCTATGCGTTTTAATTCCGCTATAGCTCCCTGAATTTCTAATACTCGCTGGTGATCCTTAGTAGTCTCAAGCAGACCGTGGTAATGTAGGATACGGGCCTTTGCGTAGTCCTTTAATGAGGAGTACTGCTCTCTGTCGTTGACTAGGGGCAGAAGCTCCCTGAAAAACTGTTTATCCATTTGTGACCTCGAAGCAGTAGAGGGCAATGTTGGTCGTAGTCACTAAGACAGAAGCCTTAATCTTCTGTTCCTGACATACCTTTTCGCTGGGATACTGGCCTAGCTTATAGTGAGTTACGTTGTTATTCACTAACTGGAAAAATAAGAGCATCCACATTACTGAACTGGTCCTTGAGGAGGTTGCTGTGGTTGTGGTGCATTACCGCCGTTGGCTCCACCGCCGCCGCCTGTGAAACCCGCTGCGTCCGGTTCAGGTGCTTGGCCGGGGGCTACGTTGCCACCACCGTTTCCTGTCGGGTCTTGTACTGAGGGAGGTCCACCTTGAGGGGCCGCTCCCTGTGGTGGTACTGGCGGCTGTGGCATGAGTGCCTGTATCTCGGCCATCATCTTCTGTTGGATAGCCGCCTCGCGTGGATCGTTTAAGATCTTATCTTCGTCGAGGTCCATGCTGGAAGCCAACTCACGCAAGATGTAATCGTATTTAACAAACGGCTGCATTGCAGGGTTAGCCGTCATCTGCATGAACTGTAGAAGTCTCTGGCTACGAACTTCGTTACGCATGAGGCTCTCAGTACCCCGTGCCTTAACGTCTAGGTCGCCAATAAACTCTTTGTCGAAATTGAATTGCATATTGAAACTGAACAGACTGCGGCCAAGCGGAGCTAGTAAGTAGTCATCAATATTTCGGACAACGGCCTTAATGTTTTGAGCGGCTGCGCCCATGAGCATAGACATACCCGAAGCAGTCCTACCTACACCGCCAACGGCTCCTGAACCGTGGCTATATGACGGGATACCTGTTGCTTCGTCTGCAAGCTGTCGGCTCTTGTCAAACATCATCAAAAGCTCTTGGCTTACGTTAGGGAACTTAGTGCCATTAATCGCAGTACCCGGTTGACCTGACTGACGCCTAAACACCTTACCCGGATACACAGACATATCCTGCCCCGGTACTAAGTTTGTCTCATCGATCTCAATTAATAGGTTGCCGGACAGTGCGCCATTATCCACCGCCATACGCATGAAGCCATTCATCAGCAATTGAGTATCAAGCATATTCTCTGCTACGCCTATTCCAAAAAAGCTGTACGGATTAAGCTCGTATGGCACTGCTAAGTAAGGAATGCGGGAGGGTGTGAACGGATTTAGCACCAAACGAAGGATTTGGCCGTTAGATACCCAGATATTGACCTGAATTTCGTCCTGATCCTCTAATTCTTTAGGGATCTCAATGTCGGCTTCTTCAGCCAATTCTGCGTCTAATATGCCCCAATATTCCAGTACTTCGTAGCGATCCATCGAAGATGCTACTGAATCGTCTTCTAAGGCGTCCTCCCAGTACTCTCTCTGGTAGTCTGCTCCGTATTCTAAGGCTAATTCAATGCTCTCAGCGCGGAAATGGGGCCGTTTCTTTAGCGTACGCATTTGCGTACGGTTTAGGCGGTGTCGCTGGATGGTAAACTCAGCCTCAGACATATTTCGAGCGTCTGGATCAGGGTAGAAGTCCCAAATGCTGACGTATTCCATCTTAGGGATGGTCTCAAACAGTGGATCGTAGTTACCTTCCGCATCCCAGCGTGGATATTCTTTATCCATAGCAAATGGACCCTTAAATACACCTGTACCGAAGAGTGTGGTCTCGAATGCTACTGATCGAAGGTGCTTAGGCGCGTCAGTCTCTTCCAACTGGTCGTGCATTAGCTTTTCCATCTTCTGGGCGGCACGTTTTGCTGGCTCAAAGGTGATGGAACCCGGTGTTGTCTTACTACCTAGCTCTAATTCGTCTTTTACTGGCTCTAGGTTGTCTTTAAACAGGCCTAGCTCCTTAGCAATGTCAGGGCGGACGATAGAAGTTGGTACTTTGTAGTCTACCTTGACCTTTTCCTTGACTTTTTCGTCTGTCAGGGCGTTTGGATCGTAGGATACGGACTCAGCTAGGTTGTTTGGGAACTGCCGGGACTCAATACCGATAGGAAACTTGCTGCCAGCAAATAGAACGTCCACAACTTGGGCATAAGCGGCCAATACTTTCGTCTTAGTGACCTTAATAAAGGCCTTTGACTTCTCTGTGTCGGTAAATTGTACCTCGCTGGAGTAAATACCACGATAATTGCGGTAGGAGTCCAGCCAACGCTCTTCGTCGGCGTAACGTGCGTCTTTTGCACGGGTATATTGGCTGTCTACAAAGGCCACCGCACCAGAAAAATTGATATTTTCTTGCTCTACATCGCCGTCTTCGTCGAGGGGTACTGCAATATCAGTATCTGTTACGTCTTCTGGTAGTGGTTTTTCCATCAATGCCATATTTAGTATCCAAATGTTGTGTCTGCGGGACGCCAGACTTGTTGTGGAATGCCTTGGCCCATATCAAAGGGGCTGAATGCCTTGGGTCGGCTCATAACTGCGTATCTGACACTGTCGTATGCGTGGTCTGAGGCGTAGCGAGGGTCGATGTCATCAGAACCTCTAGGGTCCGCTGGTATGACGGGCAGGTCTGCGATTATCT
>Ga0257126_1001088_pt1 | contig 20259 bp, 16 predicted proteins | sample SI060_120mmetaG_FD_190151 | JGI IMG/M metagenome (GOLD analysis project Ga0257126, IMG submission 190151) | Marine microbial communities from Saanich Inlet, British Columbia, Canada - SI060_120m | ecosystem: Environmental > Aquatic > Marine > Inlet | place: Canada: British Columbia | collected... | reverse complement strand
TTATCTGCTATCTTTTTCAATTGATTTACTATTCTTTCTTTTTCTAACTTATAATATTTTTGAGTTATATTATTCAAAATTATCTGTTTTTGTTCAGTAATTTTTTTTAAAATTATTTCTTTATCTTTTATATTACTTTTATATATTCTATTATAGTTTTTTATAAGTTCAGTATATGTCATTTGTTGTAAAATATTTGTAAATTCTATATTTTCATCAGTATTATTTATTATTCTTCCATCACCACAAAAGAACATATTATATAAATATAGATTAAATTCCGGTAGATCCAAAACCATCTTTTCCTCTACTAGATTCTGGTAAATTTTGTACAATTTTGACTTTAAACGGTGTCAAATCATTTGAGCAAATTTGAAATAGTTTTGTATTTTGAGGAATATAAAAGTTTTCCAAATTCGGTAAAAATACAACTTTACCTTTTATATTTCCTCTGTATCCTTTATCAATTATTCCAACCGAGTTAGAAAAAATGATTGGATATTTGCTAAATGATGATCTAGCATATAAATAATATGGTAAAATTTCATGTGTATCATCGTTTACCATACAAGCACTAATACCAAAATTTACTGTACTAGTTTTAAAAAAATATCCACGAACATCTTCTATTGCAGGTAAGTCAAATCCTGAATCATCAGAATAATTACTTCTTTCTTGTAGTGAATTTGTGTAATATTCTACAATTTTATCAGGAAGGTTTTCATTAAGCAATACATTTAGGGTTAAATTTGTCATTATACTTCTTTTTACCAAATAAATAACAAATATATCAATTTTTATAAAAATTGATTTATAGATATATTTTTATATTGGTATTATAATGCCACCAAAAAAATCTAATGGTACTCTTGCTGTAATAAAACAAACTGCTGCTAAAAAAACAGGAAAATCTAAGGAAAAGGAATCTGTAAATAAAAAAAATGTAGTATCTACAGTAAAGACTTCACCTAAAACTAGTGTCGCTAAAAAATCTTCTGGTAATAACGAAAATAATGATAATATGTTTAATAAAATGAAAACAGAATGGTTATCAATTAGTGAATTAATTGTAGAAAAACAAAATGAACTCGAACAACTAAAAAAACAACAGACAAATTTGATAGAAAAAATGTTAGAATTTATTTCTAAGAATGAAAAAAAGTCTAATTCAAAAAGTGAAAACAAAATATCTGTAAAAAAATCAGAAATTGAATTATCATCATCAGAATCTGACATGGAATCTTTGGACTCTGATTTTTCAGATTCAGAAGAATCAGAAAGTGATGATGTATCTTCAGAATCTAGTGATTCTGATTCTGATTAAAAATATTATTAATTTATTTCTATTGTTAATTAGATGACATTGAATTTAACTGATTATGATTTGCTAGTTAAAACTATTTTAATTGGTGATGCTGGAGTAGGCAAAAGTTCTTTTTGTAATAAATTTATCAATAATAATTTTTATTTAAACTATGAGAGTACAATCGGTGTTGACTTTTTTACAAAAGTTTTTGATTTAGGATCAAAAAAAATAAAACTTCAAATTTGGGATACAGCAGGTCAAGAAAGATTCAGATCAATTATTACTAGTTATTTTAGAAATGCTAAAATTATTTTATATTTTATTGATTTAAGTGATCCATCATGTATTAATCAATTTAAAAAATGGGATTTAGTCGTTAATCGTCATGTAATAGGAACTGAAGTTAAAAAAGTTATTATAGGGAATAAAATTGATCTTGGTATAAATTGTAATATTGATGAATTAGTATCAGAAATTGGTGATATTCCGTTTTTACAAATTAGTGTAAAAAAGGAAGATAATTTTAATAGTTTTATTAATCTTATAACAAATTTAGTACAAAATTTTCCAATAGATTATAATAATTTTGAAACTTTAAAAATAGAAAATAAAAAAATAAAAAAATCGTTTTGTAATATTTTATAAATTAAAAGACATTTCTTCTTCTTAAGACTAACATTACAACCATAATTAAACATAATACAACTAAAAATATGTTTAGTTTATTAAATATTTTCTTTTTATTAGTCATTGGTTCTATTTCTTTTTCTGTCATAAATTCTACTCTACCTTCTTCGTTTGAGCTATCCATTAAGTCATCTTCATCTGGTTCAAATAGTTCAACTGGTTCAGCTAATTCAACAGCCAAAGCATAATCAATTCCACCCGTGTGTTGTTCATAATCATTTCCACCCATGTGTTGTTCATAATCATTTCCACCCGTGTGTTGTTCATAATCTCCATCCATTTGTTGATCTTCATTTATAGTATTTTGAGTATGTTCATCATCTGCATCAATAATAACATTTAAAATAATTAATGATAAAGCAAGATTCATAACATTACAATCACTTAAATCATGGTCAATATCATTTGACGAAGTGCTACCAGTTGTTTTATCAGGAACACTTCCAGATGATGATGATGTATTCCAAGAATCTGCTGATGATGATGTATTCCAAGAATCTGCTGATGATGATGTATTCCAAGAATATGCTGATGATGATGTATTCCAAGAATCTGCTGATGATGATGTATACCCATCATGGACAGAATATGCTGATGGTGTTGAACTATGAGTAGATGATGTTGAAGTAACTTTTAATTTTTTGATTTTACAAGATATTTTATCTAATTTTGGAGAAAGTGTAGAAACAGTTTTAAGTGTATCATTTGGCAAATTAGATAATTCTATAATTGAAATTAATTCTTCTCCTGATAAATTTTTAAAGTTCATTCTATCAAGATTTGATAGAAAATATTTATAAGATTTTAAGAAAATGTTTTGGAGTAATTGTTTAGTTTTATCTGAATCTTCATTTTCAGCATCTAAGTTATTTATTTCATAACCCTGTTTTTTTAATTTATCTAAACTAGACTGAATATCTAATTCTTCCTGATCAAAAATTTCTGTATAATTCTGAAGCATAGATTGTAAATGATCTAATTTTTCATTCAATGGATTTACTGAATTAAATTCAATACCATTAATAATTTGAAGGAATTTATCCTCATCTAGTATACATTGTGGTGGTGGAACTACTGATGTAGTTGTTGATCTATCCATTTGTGTACATAAATTATTAATAATAGTATTAAGTTCTTCATTTATATTTGATACATTATTAGAAGAAAAAACATGATTTTTATCTCCTATTGTTTCTACTAATTTATTAAAAGAATTTCCATTCTCATTATCAAAAGCTCTTCCAAAACCAATACCATAGTAATTAATGTCATCATTTCTATCTGATGGAATTACGGTTTGATCTGAAGGATATGGATGTCCGTCAGTAATTAAAACAACAGCCCTTTCAGATAAAGTTTGATCATTATTTAAGATGATATTTGCTTGTCTGATAGCAGTTTTTGTATGTGTAGCCCATGTAGTTTTCCATAATTTTACAGAATCATCATTACCATTAGCTTTAATCCATTGTACTTTTTCAGTTCCCCTTGGTGGAAAATCAATTTCTGTTGGTAAACTTCTTTGATAAGGTCTTTTACGATAAATAAAATTCAATAATTCTTTACCATCTTCATTTTTGTATTTATAATTTTCAAAAGCAATATTTTCATTCGATGTAGTTGTTGAATTTATTCTTTCTTCAGAAAATTTAACTGATGGGGAATTAAATAACACATTATATCCATTTGTAGGCATCATTTTAGTTACTCCATTACTAAAAAACATGAAACCAATTTTTAAATTACCTTCATTCATAGGTTCTTGATAAGTGCTAATCATATTATCTAATAATGTCATCATACTAGCATAGGTATCATTTTTAATTGAATTTGATTCATCGATAACAAATAATATACCAAGTTGTCCTTCACATGTATCTAATACTGGTGGTAGTAATGGAACTGGAATAGCTGTAGTTGTTTGTACAGAAGTTGTTGTTTCTTCAGAATATTTACAAAAGTTATCACCGTGTACATTAGCCATACTATTGTAATTATCTGCTTCTATATCCATACAACCTACAATTTCTGGTTCTGAAGTAGTTGTTGGTGCTACGGTTGTAGTTGTTGGGGCTACTGTTGTAGTTGTTGGTGCTACGGTTGTAGTTGTTGGTGCTACGGTTGTAGTTGTTGGTGCTATAGTTGTAGTTGTTGGTGCTACGGTTGTAGTTGTTGGTGCTACGGTTGTAGTTGTTGGTGCTATAGTTGTAGTTGTTGGTGCTACGGTTGTAGTTGTTGGGGCTACTGTTGTAGTTGTTGGTGCTATAGTTGTAGTTGTTGGTGCTACGGTTGTAGTTGTTGGGGCTACGGTTGTAGTTGTTGGGGCTACGGTTGTAGTTGTTGGGGCTACGGTTGTAGTTGTTGGAGCTACGGTTGTAGTTGTTGGAGCTATAGTTGTAGTTGTTGGTGCTACGGTTGTAGTTGTTGGGGCTACGGTTGTAGTTGTTGGTACAGATGTTGTAGTTTGGACAGTTACTGTATATCCAAGCCATATAGATTTTATTGAACCTTTTTTTATATTTACACTTCCAAAGTGTGGGTAGGAACAATCAGTATGACCACCAGTAATATGTTTAGCATTAAAATTAAAGCTATAATCATTATTACTATCCCAGTATGATGCGGATATCTTCATATTTACTCCTCCCTCCCCTGGATATTGAGATGGATTACCTGGTGAATAATTTATATAAATATCTTGGAAAGTTGTTCTTTCTTTAAGTGGTATTTCGTGTACAAGTGTTTGTGATTCAGGAAATGTTCCAAACAGTCTTTTAAGTTTATCATTCTCAGGGTCTGTTCTAACAATAGTTAAAACATTTTTATCTGGATTCATTTTTAAGGCAATTACTTCTTGGCATTGTTTATCAATACTTATATTTTGTCTAACTTTTATCGTACCATGAAAACTTGATGGTAATGAATTATTATCAATTAAATAATTATCATCATCAGTAGCAGTATTAGGATTATGATTTTCATGAAAATTTTCTTTTGTTTGATTAGTTTGTCTTGAATTATTTAATTGATAACCTACTTCATTACTATCGTAACCAGATACACCATTTTGTTGGTAATTTAAAAGTGTAAAACGATTTGACATATACTATGTTGTATAAAAAAAATAAATTAAATTTTTTAAATTTAAATATTTATATTTTAATTTAAATATTTATATTTAATAAATTACTTTATGTTTTAAAATTTATTTTTGGTGATCTAATTGTTAAATATTTAATATTATTTTGATTTTTAATATAATCTGGATAATTTTTTACGATAAAGTTTTTTAGTCTAATTCCAGAATTAATTGGTCCATAATTTTCAATAAAATATTTTCTTGGAGTATATTTACTTAAATTTTTAATAAATTTTGGTAAGATAGTTTCTATATCTATTTCATTAGTAAAAAATTCACCTGTTTGTTTATTAATATATTTCCAACCACCTAAAATATTATAATTAACTAATGCAGGTAAATCTGAACATAATGCTTCAGTTAATACTCTTGGTGAAGCATCTACAATATTTGGTAAAACAATAAATTTACATCTTTTGTATTGTTTAATTGCTTCTCCATAATCTAACCAACCTGTTTTCTCAACATTTTTTTCTGCTGCTTCTGAAAGTTTACAATCTTTCCTACCTACTAGTAAACCTTTTAATCCATACTTGCCACTTAATAATTCAACAACTTTTTTACCTAATTTCCAATTTTTATTATAAGCAACCCAATCGTTACATGGATTACCGTCTTTAACTTTTGGACAATTTAAAAGATAATCAAATTCAACACTATTATCATCTTTTGGTTGTAAGGAATTATAATCACAAAAGTCAGATTCACTAATTAATTCATTTGGAACACTTGTATTAATAAATTTCTCTGGTTCTCTAAAACAATGTAACCAGCCTTTACATATATTTAGGAACATATTTCTATAAAATATATTTTTATCTTTATGAATTTCAGCATCATAATCAGCATAATCTACATAATTATCAAAAGGATTAGAAGGAACATTAGGAAATTCCATATAACTGGATATACCTAAAAATAAATATTTTTCTTTCAGAGTTAATACAGATTTATATAAAGCATCTTCCGGAAATGCTTTACTAATAGCAATAATATTAAGTGGGTTACCTTTATCATCATAAATTTTAGCAAAACAAGAATGATCTTCTTTTGGTAAATTAGCAAAATTTTCTTTTTCTATTTTTTTTTTGATGAAAAATAAACTAATTAATATAATTACAAATATAAAAAACAAATTTTTTTTTATATTTAATTTCATTAAAAATACTTAGAAAATAAAAATTGATATAGATAAAATTTAATATTAATAATTATAAATGGAAAAAGACTATAATTTAAAAGTAAATAAAAAATTACAAAAATATTGGGGTTTTGATAGTCTAAAAGAAAAACAAATAGAAGTTATTAATTCTTTTTTAAATAAGAAAGATGTTATTGGGTTGCTACCAACTGGTTATGGTAAATCATTATGTTACTTATTACCACCATTAGTAAAAAAAAAAGTAATTTTTATTGTATCTCCATTAATATCTTTAATGGAAGATCAAAAAGAAAAATTACAAGAATTGAATTTACCAGTAGCTTGTTTACATGGTAATAATATGAGAAAAGATAAAGAAATTTTTGATATTATTGATGGTAATATTAAAATTGTATATATGTCTCCAGAATATTTAGTTAACGGCGAAGGTTTTGAATTAGCAAAAACATTAGTTGAAAATAAAATGTTAGGATTTTTAGCAGTTGATGAAAGTCATTGTATATCTGTTTGGGGACATGATTTTAGAAATAGTTATTTAAAATTAAAAATTTTTAGAGAAAAATTCCCAAAAATACCTATATTAGCATTAACAGCAACAGCAACTAGACAAGTTGTAGAAGAAATATCAAATTTATTAAATTTAAAAGAACCTAAATTAATAAAAGCAAGATTCGATAGACCTAATTTATATTTAAAATGTGTAAAAGTAGATAAATTATATGAAAAAATAGATGGAGAAGAAGTTATTTGTAGAGATATTGTTAACAATAATTTAAAACCATATTTAAATAAATATAATGATGGAAGTAAAATTATTATATACATGAATAGTCGAAAAAATTGTCAAGATATGACAGAAGTTATTAAAAGCATGGGTTTTCAAGCAGAATGTTATCATGCTGGATTATCTAAAGGTTTAAGAAATAAAATTCAGACTCAATTTAGTTCTGGTAATATTAATATTATTATAAGTACAGTTGCTTTTGGAATGGGTATAGATCAGATTGTTAGATGTGTTTTAATATTTGGTGCCCCTTCTTCCATTGAAGATTATTATCAGCAAATAGGTAGAGCAGGAAGAGATGGAAAACCGGCAGAAACAATTTTGTTCTTTCAATATAAAAATATAGCAATTAGTAAACATTTAAATAAAAAAGCAAATATGGATTTCAATATTATTAAACATAAATCAAGATGTCTGGATACAATGGCTAGGTATTTTTATACTAATACATGTCGAAGAAGATTTATATTAGAATATTTTGGTGAAATTCCTAAATTTTTTTGTTGTAGTAATTGTGATAATTGCTGTGAAAATGATATGAAAGATTATACAGTAAAAATTCATGATTGTTTGTTCAATAAAAAACATGTAAATAAAGTATTTAATACAAAGGATATTAATATTCTATTAAAAAATAATATTATTGATATAAGAGATAGATTTTGCCAAAGTATTCATAATTGGAAAAAACTTATAGAATTAAATCATTTAAATAAACCTAATAAAAATATAAAAAACTTGCCAAATAAATACAGAATAAAACTTGCTTAATTAATTTAAAAATATATATATATATATATATATATATATGTCAAGTAATGCTTTTGGATGTTTAAATTGTTCATATTCTCCATATGATACAAATACAAATTTTAGTTCTGTTGAATCTTTTACAGAAAAAAAAGAACCAATTAATACAAGGGATGAACCATGTTCGAAAAATGGTATGACAAGTTGTTGTCCACACAATACACCAGATAAAGATGGTAGATATATGGCAACAAACGAAGAATCTACTTTATCGTATAGAAGTAAGGTATATGTATTACATACTTGTTGTACTATGTGCTCTGATGCTATGAATCTAATGGCAGCTAAAAATCCTGATAATTTTGATAAAACTTATAATCCTGAATTTTTACAAGACGGTAATATTAAAATACAAAATAGAAATACTGGAGAATATGTACAAATTTTAAGACAAATATAAATATTTTAAATTTATATAATACTTTTAAATGTTTCAACAATATAATATGTATTTTTATAACCTAATTCTATTAATTTTTCACTTGCTTTTCGTGCCCTAGTACCAGTATTACAATAAACTATAATTGTATCATTTTTTGTAATATTATTTTCAGTTAATTTTTTTTCATTTAATTCACTTGTTATTATATTTTTAGCATTTGGATGTTTACCTAATTTTAATTCTGTTTTAGATCTTACATCTAATACTTTTGCTCCAAGTTTTATCATTTCTTTTGCTATTTTAGGAGTTACTTTTGATGGATTTATTTGTTTATGTTCATATTTTAAATAAGCACCAAACCCAAATGTTAATCCTCCAATAAGTAGTAAAAAATTATCCATATATATAAATAAATATATAAAATAATATGTTTTAAAATATAATTTATTTATTAATATATATGGGAAGTATACCAAGCAAACAAGAAGATGATTACATTGATGAGATAGTAAAAAAATTTTATGATAATGATACTAAAAATGATACTAAAAATGATACAAAAAGTAATAAAAGTATTTTAAAAAAAAAATATTCAAAACATGATAAAATATTTTTTATTAATGATTTTATTTGATAATTTATGAAAGAAAAGATTTTATAAATTGTTTAAAAACATCATCTTCACTTTTAGAATTAATTTCTTCAAATGTCGGTATATATTCAGGTGGATTCACACCTTCATCCTCTTTTTTTTTTAATTCAGTATTCATTATTCTACAAGAATGTACAAAATAAATCTTATTACTTTCAAGAATTTGACTTAATTTGTAATTAAATATATTCATAAAATATGTTGATCGTGATAAACATTTTTCTGATTTTCTATTACATAAATCAACAATTTCATTAATTTTATAATTTACTTCTGTTTTAACTTTACTTGTATCATTTTCCATTGCATTTAAAACCATGGAAGGCAATACCATATTAATTTTTTTTTGTTCAGTAAAACCTTTTGCTTTATCTGGTTTTGATTCCATAATTGATTTAATTTCTTCTTTACTATGTTGTTTAAAAAAATATCCAGATTCATTTCTTTGAATAATATCATTTAGTTTCATTTTTCCAAAATTAGATAATAGTGATTCTAAGTATTTTGTTGGATTTTTATTTTTAAAAGTAAAACTATAGTTATCATCTGGTTTAAGATAATTATCTATTTTAATACTTCCGCTTTTAAAAATTGTAACCTCTGTATTAAAATTTTTATATTTTGTGAAAAAATCTAAACTCATATCTAAAATACTTTGGCGAGGTAATGCTATTTCACTGATTGAAAATCTATCCCAAAATCTTATTAGAAATTCTAATGCACGATTTATATTCTTTTCTATTTTATCAAATTTTTTTCTTGATTGTAATTTTTTCATATTTTTTATTGATTCATTTTCATCAGAATCACATTTATCATCTATTTTTAAAATCATTTTGAATAGAAAAATATCAATTTCACTTAAACTTGTTTTTTTAACATCGTCAAACATTTTCATAAATTTTTTATACTTTGTTTTTAATTTATTAAAAGTTTGTAAATGTTCTAAAAATAAATCTCTTTCACTCTTAAATAAAAATAACTTTAGTATAAATTGATAATATTTTTTTTTTTCTATTTCTTCTGGGTTATCATGTTCTTTTATTTTACTTATCCATTTACAGATACATTTAATAAACATTTCATCTTGATCCGAATAGCAATAATCTTTTTTATCTGATAAAAAAAATACATAAGTGTTTGAAGGTATAGTGATTACTTCATCTATAATTCTTCCATGTGCGGATAATACAAATATATTTTCTAAACTCATATATATATATATATATATATATATTAAAAATATTAAAAATATTAAAGAAATATAAATACTTAAAGATATATTTATAATATATAGTATAATAAAATAGCATGCTATTAAATTATCATTGGTATTATATTTTGTTATTTTTAATACTTAAAGAAATAACATTCTATAATATTAATATAATATTATATACAATATTATTAAGTCCCATATATATAGGGAATAAGGTTCCTTAGCTCAGCTGGTTAGAGCATTCGACTGTTAATCGAAAGGTCACAGGTTCGAACCCTGTAGGAACCGATTGTATAAGTATTTATACAAATATATATAAGTATTTATAAAAAATTGATTTCTAATCATATTAGAAGCATTGTCTATATATGTAGAAATACAGTCCTAAGATAAGGAGTAAGTCATCTAACAGCATATTCTACCGCATTTTAAGCCGTAGGTAAAGGTTCAATTCCTTTATGGGGTAACCCATTAGCTCAATGGTAGAGCAACGTAATATAGATGATAGCATTGGTGTTGTATCCAAGTTGGTCAAAGGAGGGCGACTCAAGATCGTCTGCTATATGCTTCGTAGGTTCGAGTCCTGCCGGCACCATTAATTATAAATATTTTCAGTGTCCTTGAGACAATTCTATAATTCAATAATAATATATATTTAAGTCATCTAACAGCATATTCTACAGCATTAAAAGCCGTAGGTCATAGGTTCGATTCCTATCATTTCCTTTGGAAATGTAGCTCAGTGGTAGAGCAACGTATTATAGATGACAGCATTGGTGTTGTATCCAAGTTGGTCAAAGGAGGGCGACTCAAGATCGTCTGCTATATGCTTCGTAGGTTCGAGTCCTGCCGGCACCATTAATTATAAATATTTTCAGTGTCCTTGAGACAATTCTATAATTCAATAATAATATATATTTAAGTCATCTAACAGCATATCCTACCGCATTTTAAGCCGTAGGTCATAGGTTCGATTCCTATCATTTCCTTTGGAAATGTAGCTCAGTGGTAGAGCAACGTATTACAGATGACAGCATGGCACCTTGGTGGAGTGGTCTAACACGACCGACTTAAGATCGGTTTCCTTCGGGAGCGCAGGTTCGAACCCTGCAGGTGCTATTTTCTCCTAACAGCAATTACATAAAACAATTTTTATGTTAAAACAGGAGAAAGCAAATGCCTCTATGGCCCAATCGGATAAGGCGACCGCCTTCTAAGCGGTAGATTGCAGGTTCAAGTCCTGCTAGAGGTAATGTTTCAAACAGCAAATTCTCAAAACTTTTTTGACTTTCAATCAAAACAACTAGGGTTCAATTCCCTAGGGTCCGCAAAGACTACCTGGTCGGTGGTATAAACTATTTCGAAACAAGCACTTTTGGTTTTATACCAATTGCTCCCATAGCTCAGTTGGTTAGAGCGCCGTTCTTATACAGCGGATGTCGAGGGTTCAAGTCCCTCTGGGAGTATTCTACTAACAGCAATAACATAAAAACAATGTTTATGTTAAAACAGTAGACAGCAAAGGCTCCTTAGCTCAGTTAGGCAGAGCATCAGACTTTTAATCTGAGGGTCGCGGGTTCGATCCCCGCAGGAGCTTATAAATTCATTTAACAAACAATAAATAAAATTAATTTTAACTTTATTTATTTAAGGTCCCATAGTGTAGTGGTTAGCACACAAGACTTTGAATCTTGTAACCCCAGTTCGAATCTGGGTGGGACCTCATTCATCATGGTCCAGTGGTTAGGATTTGTCGCTTTCACCGACAAGGCCGGGGGGTTCGATTCCCTGTGATGAAGTTAATAATGCACTCTTAGCTCAGTCAGGTAGAGCAGTCGTCTAATACGCGATTTGTCGGAGGTTCGATTCCTCTAGAGTGTATTTATACAAAGTATTTATACAAAGTATTTATACAAAGTATTTATATATATAATCAATATAAAAAGTTGATTATATTTATTTAATCCCTTTTCACATATATATACTAGTAATATCCACCAGCATAAAACATACACATATTTGTAATGTTTTTACGAACATACACATATTTGTAATGTTTTTACGAACATACACATATTTGTAATGTTTTTACGGATGTTAGCATTAGGTTCCTTAGCTCAGCTGGTTAGAGCATTCGACTGTTAATCGAAAGGCCACATGTTCGAACCCTGTAGGAACTATTATTCCCAAACAGCTATACACTTTATGACCTTTTTTGTCTTTATGTGTTCCGGTGTGTCGCGACCCTGACTTCGAGTTGGGGCAACGTTTGGCACATTAAATCATGGAATAGCAAACTTGTGGTAATCATGTGGCAGCAAAATATTCTTAACTCTGGGAGTTTATTAATAGGTTCGATTCCTATTAAGAACAATTATTTTATTTAAATTTAAAAACGAACATTTTAATTTTCTATATATATTTATATATAATGAATCAAAATACTTTTGTAGATTATAATAGTAATATAAACGAAAAAAAGGAAAATTTAATAAAATCAAAATATAAAAATAATTATAATAATTTAAAATTAGATCTAATAAAAAAAAAACTTAATAACATTGAAAACTTTACTGATACTAACTCAGTTTGTAAATTTGGAAATAGATGTAATCATTATGTTGGCTTACTTAATATTAGACTTGGTAATTTAAACTTTGAAAAACAAAGTGATATCTTATTTCCTGAAAAAAATTCATTTGAATATGAAACTATTTTTGGAACAGATAATGTAAGTTGGGATTTTATTAATACAACTATTTATGGAAGAAAATGGCATGTTGTTTTTTTTCCAAAAAGATATGATATTTTAGCAGAAGAATTATATTTACCAACATCATATGCTTTACCAATTTTAATTAATAATACTTGGGTTTTAAATAAAGATGATATACTTGGTTATTACTCAAGTGTAATTAATGGTTATGATAAAATTTATGAAATGCTTGATAATATTTTTAATAAAATAAATTTAGAATTTAACAAATTAAATAAAACAAATTTTTCAAAAGATTACATACCAATTCAAAGTGGAAAAAATCAAATATTTTGGCCAAAAAAAGTTAAAAATAGATTTATCGCAAAAGAAATGAATGGTATTTTAAATTGTAGACATAGTATAATTAGTTATAAAACAAAAAATATTTATTCAAAGTTATTAACTGGAGAAGAAAAAATTAATTGTAATAATTTTCCTGCTTTATTTGAAAATAAAAAACTTAGAAAACCTTGGTCATTTTTTAAGGTTAATAATTTAGAATGTAATGAAAAAAACCTTGTAGAAGGATTTTCAGAACAAGTAGATGAATTAAATACAAATAAATCAAACTTGTTAACATTAATACCAGGTATTAAAAGTAAAAATTTATTTAATATTCTTGATGACTTTGAAAAATTATTTAATAATTATAATGAAAAACAAGATGAAAAAAATAAAATTCCAGTTAATAGTCTTATTAGAGATACATCTGAACAATTAAGAGAAGGTAAAGAAATAAATTTAGGGGAAATATTTAATCCAATACTTAAAAAATTACAAGTTATTGTTGGTGAAAACTATGATTTTAAAACTTTTTTTAACAATAATAACTTAGGAGAAGATTACTTGGTTATTCTACTTAGTAATTTAGATAGAATTATAAAATCAAGTAATTTAGAGAAAATAGGAGATCTTGAAGAACAATTAAATTTATTAAATATAAATATATCAGAATTAGAAATAAATACATTATCATTAAAAGATAAAAAAATTTTAGCAGAATATAAAAATAAACAAAAAGATATTAGAGATAGTTTAACTGCCTTACGAGATACAAGTAATACAGCTACTGATAATATTCAAGATTTAACTGATCGATATAATAATATTAGAAATCAAACAGATCTTAACACAACTAATTTAGATAATCTAGAAAAAAGATTTAGTAGTAATATAAAAAACACAAAAAAAAATTTAAATAGTATTAATTCAGATTATAAAGATTTATCTGACCAACTTGAAGAAATCTTTAATATTGTTGACGAGGGATCAAGTGAAGGTGATTCTGGAATTAATTCAAATATACAAGATAGATTTAAATTACATACAAATAGATTATCAAATATTCAAAATACTATTCAAACACAAGATAACAAAGTTGATAAACTTGAAGAAGCAATTGATAATTTAAATAGAAAAACAAGAAAACTTCAAAACTTAATTAATAATTTATCAATTTATCAGAGCGATGATATACGAAATAATATTAGAAATATAATTAATAATGCTGATGCTATATTAGATAATAGATATATGGAAAAAGATTCATTACAAAATTGGATAAGAAAAAATTTTCATTTACTTAGAGGTAGAGATGGAAAAGAGGGTATAGATGGTATAGATGGTAAAGATGGTACTGATGGTACAGATGCTACAGATGGTAAAGATGGTACAGATGGTAAAGATGGTACAGATGGTACAGATGGTAAAGATGGTACAGATGGTACTGATGGTACTGATGGTAAAGACGGTACTGATGGTACAGATGGTAAAGACGGTACTGATGGTACAGATGGTAAAGACGGTACAGATGGTACAGATGGTAAAGATGGTACAGATGGTAAAGACGGTACTGATGGTACAGATGGTATAGATGGAGAAAGAGGTTCTAGGGGTCCTAGAGGTTATCGTGGTTTTAGAGGTTTTAGAGGTCAAGATGGTATAGATGCTACAGATGGTACAGATGGTACAGATGGTACAGATGGTACAAATGGTAAAGATGGTACAAATGGTACAGATGGTACAGATGGTACAGATGGTACAGATGGTACAGATGGTACAAATGGTAAAGATGGTACAAATGGTACAGATGGTACAGATGGTACAGATGGTACAGATGGTACAGATGGTACAAATGGTAAAGATGGTACAGATGGTACTGATGGTACAAATGGTACAGATGGTAAAGATGGTACAGATGGTACAAATGGTACAGATGGTACAGATGGTACAAATGGTACAAATGGTACAGATGGTACAGATGGTACAGATGGTACAAATGGTACAAATGGTACAAATGGTACAGATGGTACAGATGGTACAGATGGTACAGATGGTACAGATGGTACAGATGGTACAGATGGTACAACAACATCATCAGGAAATACAACAACATCAACAATTATACCTTCAAATTTATTAAATCCATCAATTACTAGTACAATACCATTAGAAAATATACCAATACCAACAACACCTTCGTTACCTATTTCAACTCAATGTTCTGATGGGTCAGATGATTCTGAAGGATGTTCAAATTCAATTGTAATTAATAATACATTAAATGAATTAGGTAATAATTTAAGAAATTTACAAAATTGTCCAGATCAATCGATTTGTTTAAATGAAATAAATAGATTAATAATTGAATTAACAAATCAAACTAATACTTCAAGAAATCTAATTGATACATTAAATTTAAGACAAATTACTGATTATATTAATTCAGTTAAAAATTATCTTATTAATTTAAGTTCAAAAAATGATGATATTGAATTAAAATTACAAGCAATCAATAATAAAATAGATATGATAAAGTATGTGGATTTAAATAATACAATAAATAATAATAAAATGGATGAATTAAATAAAGATATCTTAAATAATAAAATAGATGGTTTAAGACATGATATGGATATGAAGTTTGATTACAATAATAAAATTATAAATAATTCATTAGTAAGATCATATGAAGTTGAAAGAGAAACAAATGATTTAATAGACGAATTTGCTTTTGGAGAAAAAAATATAAAGAAAAAGTTTAATGAGGTAGAAATGAATTTATCAAAATTATCAAAAGCAGAACAAATCAAACAATTCACTCCAAAAAATTTAGTTAATATTCAAAATTTTAAAAATAATAAAAAGCGTGTGAAGAACAATAAAAATAATAGTAAAAAAATATTATTAGTATGTTTATTAATAATTTATATAATAACAATTGTTTTATTAATTAAAAAAAATTGAATTAAACAATATTAAGTATTTAAATAATATAATGTCAAATGGTATGAATTTTACATGGAATACTTCACAGCAACCTAGTACAGGATCAAATATGTTTACATCCCAATCTAGTGCTGGATCAGGTATGTTCGCAAATAGTTTTAGTAATAATAAACAAAATACACAAGATGAAAAGAAGCATAAAGGTTTTAATATTAATCAACTAGAAGAAAATCTAGATGTGGTAGTTAAGACTCTAATTGATAATTTTTATAATAACCTTATAAACGGTAATTTTCAATATCTTCCAATTAATGAGACATCTAAATTTAAGGTTGATAATAAAATTTATACTGGAGAAGAAATTAATACTTTTATAACACTTCTTAAATCAGAATTTGTATCTCAAAAATATTCTAATTATACAACTAGTAATTATATTGAAAAAGGATCTCGTAATCTAACTATCGTGGTGTGCTTTCAAAAAGCACATCAAACTGGATCTAATTGTGTGAATACATTTACAGTTTGTTATGATAATAAATCAAATCGTAGATACATTCAAACTATGATTTTTAGCAAGTTTTAATTTATATATATGTATATATATGTATAAGTTAAAAATTATTTTAATTTTCTTTATTTTACTTTTAATTTTATTTTTTAAGAAGCCTGTATTAAATATATATAAGATAAAAGTATTCAATAAATTAAATAAAAAAGAAATTGAAGGTTTAAAAAATTTAAAAAAAATGAATACCGATAATGATATTTTATATATGAATTTAAAACATAATTTTTTAACAAAAAACGATAAAATTATATTATTAAATGAAATTGGTAATAAAATAAAAGAACATACAATGGTTAAAAATAAATTTAACAACATAACATATTTAAAAACTTTTTTTAATAAATATCACTCAAAATATTTAAGGGAATTAGATAATGAAATATTAAATAAAAAATGGAATTTAATTTATTTAAATACAAAAGGTGTTTCAGATGAAGATCTAATGTTAAGTTTATATATTAGTTTACATCTATTAAAAAACGATGGCAAATTAATAATTAGAGATACTAAAAATTCTTTATTTTTTAATATTTTAGAAGAAAATGGAATGGAAATAGTAAATAGTAATATAGAATACAACTACTTAGAGTATAGGAAAATATAAATATTTTATTTAAAGAATATTTAAATCATATATTATATGAGTTCAATATATGATTTAGTTTTAGAACAATTTAAAAAAGCTTTATTAAATGAAGATATAAATGAAGATATAGTAGAATATTTATCTGGTCCTAAACATGAAATTATTACTCACTTTCCAGTAAGATTAAATGATGGTAAAGTTAAGTTAATGAAAGGTTATCGAGTTCAACATAATAATGTTTTAGGTCCTTATAAAGGAGGAATTAGATTTGCGGAAGATGTTCATTTAAATGAAGTTAAATCATTAGCATTTTGGATGACAATCAAGTGTGCTTTACAAGATTTACCATTTGGTGGTGCTAAAGGTGGAGTTAAAATGAATCCATATGAATATTCAAAAGATGAATTAGAAAAAATAAGTAAGGGATATTGTAATTCAATATATAAATATATTGGAGAAAATAAGGATATACCTGCTCCAGATATGGGTACAAACTCACAAATAATGGATTGGATGGTAGATGCTTATCAAAAAAAAGGAAATATACATAATAATGCAACATTTACAGGAAAAAGTTTAGAATGTGGTGGTTCGGAAGGTAGAACAGAAGCTACAGGATACGGTGTTGTAGAATCTATAAAATTATGGGCAGAAAAGAATAATTATGATCTTTGCGGTAAAACATATATTATTCAGGGATTTGGTAATGTAGGTTCTCATACGGCATTATTATTATCTAGACTAGGAATGATTTGTATTGGAATTCAAGATCATACAAGAACATTATATTCAGAAGAAGGATTAAATGTATATAACATTAAAAAACATTATGAACAACAAAAAAATTTAAAAGAATATAAATTTGGAGATAGTATTGAAAGTGAAAATTTCTTTTCAATTAATTGTGATATAATTATACCTGCCGCAAAAGAATTAGTAATAAATAATGATATAGCTAGTAATTTAAATTGTAAATTAATAGTAGAAGCAGCAAATGGACCAGTTGATTTAGAAGCAGATAAAATTTTAGAACAAAAAAACATCACAATTATACCGGATATTTTAGCTAATTCAGGAGGAGTTGTTGTTAGTTACTATGAATGGTTACAAAATTTAAGGAGAGAATATTGGTCAAAAGAAGATGTTTTGAGTAAATTAACAAAAAGAATGGAAAATACATTTAATAAAATTTGGAATTTATCTACTGAAAAAAATATAACTTTAAGAGATGCATGCTATATTTATGCTGTTAAAAAAATAGAAAAAAATGTAACAAGTAAAAAAATATTTTAAAATATTTATAAATATCCAAAATTTTTATCTCGTATATTTATATTATGCAAATTTATTCTCATAGTTTACAGGGAAAAAGAGAGTCTAATGAAGATCAACATATTTCTGTTTTGAATTTGGATAATAAAATTAAAGGATTAAGTTCAATTAATTTTATAGGAGTATATGATGGTCATGGAGGTAAATTAGTATCAAAATATATTAAGGAAAATTTACCACCATATTTTTTAAGCAAATCAAAAAAAAAGTATTTTACAAAAAATTCAAATGATGCTAAAAAATTTTTTTATGGTATATTTAGTCAAATACAAAATAAATTACAATTGGATCATCCAATTGCTGCTAAAAGATGTGGTACAACTGCGTTAAATGGTATAATTTATAAAAATAGAGAAACAAACTCAAAATACTTGTGGTTACTTAATGTTGGTGATTCAAGGGCAGTTCTTCTTAATCATAAAAATTCTACAATTCAACTTACAGAAGATCATAAACCAAATAAAAAATCTGAAAAGACTAGAATTGAAAAATTAGGAGGTAAAATATATTATGATGGTTATGATTGGAGGATAGAAAATTTATCATTATCAAGAGCCTTTGGTGATTTGGATACATCACCTTATGTTACACATAAGCCTGATGTTTACAAGTATAAATTATGTAAAAATGATAAATTTATAATTTTTGCATGTGATGGTTTATGGGATGTAGTATCTAATCAAGATGCGACAAATTTTGTATCATCTTTGGTAAAAAAAAAATTTAATGGAAATTATGCTAAATCATTAACTCAATATGCTTATAAAAAGGGATCAACTGACAACATTACTGTTTCTATTTTATTTCTTGGTTCCAAATAGATCATCCATAAAACAGTTTGTTCCATAATTATATTTAAAATATTTATGATGATTATCATGATATTCAGCAACATCAATATACCCAGAATGAGCAATATTAATTGTATTCCAAGTTGTTAAGAAAATCCAAATATGAATCATAACTATATTTGTGTAAATAAAGTAACATGGTAAAAATATTGGTAAAATATTAGCTAAACAAAAATCTATAGGATGGGCATAAATAGCACTAATACCAACTGGTGCTTTTATTTCGTGATGAATTTTATGAAATCTGTAAAAATATTTTGTATGAAATAATCGATGACAAATGTAAAAAAAGATATCAGTTAAAACTTTTAACATAAAAAAATTAATAATAGAGTATATAACATTAAAATTATCAAGATCAAATACATTATCCGGTAAAATTTTACATAAAATTATAGAACATGGTAAACTCGAAACAAATAAGTTAGTACATACTAGAGGAATAACTTTTTTATAAGTTTTAAAAATTTGTTCATATGAAAAACCTTGAATTTTTTTTTGTGGAAATTCTTCAAAGTTTGAGTAATCTTTATAAATTGAATATACTGATGATAATAAGTATGTAATAACAAAATTTAAATAAAATTGTAGTTCAAAAAACATAATTATACTAGTAAAGATAATAATATTTTAAAATAATTTTTTAAATAATTTTTTAAATAATTTTACTTTAATAATTTTACTTTAATAATTTTACAGGAATCCATGAATTATAATATGAATTAAAAATACATTCGCATTTTTTTGATGTATTATCTTTTATTTTTTCTTGAAAATATGATGATAATTTTA
>Ga0257126_1001082_pt1 | contig 20309 bp, 9 predicted proteins | sample SI060_120mmetaG_FD_190151 | JGI IMG/M metagenome (GOLD analysis project Ga0257126, IMG submission 190151) | Marine microbial communities from Saanich Inlet, British Columbia, Canada - SI060_120m | ecosystem: Environmental > Aquatic > Marine > Inlet | place: Canada: British Columbia | collected... | reverse complement strand
CTAGGGCGAAAATTGATGATGAACTGCATACTCGCCGAACCATGGAGTGGCTACCGAAAGACTGGACTCCAAAATTCATCGCTGTCGATATTGACGGCACAATTACCGATGAAAAAAAACAACTCAACACAAGAGCATTGGATGCTCTAAAACGCCTTGAAGAAAACGGTATTCCCGTTGTTTTAGCAACAGGAAACGTTCGTGCCATCACCTATGGACTGTGGAGATTCCTCAAACTCTCTGGCCCGATATGCTGTGAAAACGGTGGAGTGCTGTGGCATCCGAGTTTCGACAAACCGCTGTTACAAGCAGATGGAAACGAAGCAAGAGAGGCTGCTGAATGGCTGTCCACGGTTATGGATATCGATCCTGCTGGTATCGAGTCGAATCAGTGGAGGGAAAGTGAATGGTGCCTCAATCCAAATGAAGACCTCGAAACCATTCGAATGCATTTAGCCCGAAGTGAATGGTCGCACTTGATTGCGCTTCGAACTGGCTTTGCAATTCACTTGATGGAGCCCCACCTGTCCAAAGGTAACGGGCTTGAGATTCTGATGAAACATATGGGGTGGTCTGCTGATGACATGCTGTGCGTTGGTGATGCACCAAATGATTTGTCAATGTTTGAAACAGCCCGCTGGTCTATTGCTGTAAAGGGTGCTTTTGATTCGGTTTCAGAAGCCGCTGATGTCCGCTCTCCACACATGCATGGAGATACCTTTGAACCTCTTGTGGATGCGATATTAAACTCTCGAAAAAACTCCTAAACGGTGATAAAAAGCCAGTAGCGTAACTTGTGTAGCATAGGGTAGCGTCTGTATCGACCCACTGAATCCCCTTTGCATTATCATTGAAACTTTAGTTCAGCACTACAATTCAATGATGTCAATCTTTATCTCACAGAGAGTGTTCCTCTTAATGTCCCAGTGCACGGAGTGGTTTGTTTTTGCCAATATTAAATTCTCATAAAGGTTCGTTATTTGATTCAATAGAAATCATTGGGCTTTTCGGAGATCAAAACGAAATAATTTCATTTGACAAAAATGAAAATCTAAAAATATTGTACGGTCTAAATGCTGCCGGTAAAACCACAGTATTGTCCATTATTAACGCGGTTTTGACCAAGGATTTCCTTCAACTAATACGTCTGCCTTTCGAACAGGTAATATTTCATTCAAAACGATATCATAGAAGAGAAAAAAAGGAAGTCTACTTTAATGCAGAAATTGGTTCAGAAGAAGAGAAGAAGATTGAGAGCTTAGCAGATAAAGTTGATTTTGGACCAATTTCAGTTATTGAAGATGCGAATGAGGAGGAACCAGATGAGCTTGTCCAAATCGGATTCATTGACGTACCCAATAACCATTTCATCGACCACCATAAACTAACAATTAGTAAAATCTTACCATCTTCCATGACGGTTGAAAATTTTCAGAACTGTGATACATTTGAATTTACACCGAGTACATTGATTATTACAAAGCACGAATTAGAAAGAAAAATATTCACCGAAAATAAAGATGAGGCGGAATTATTCGATGCTATTGAAGAATTAAACAATGAGGCTAATTTTAAGGTTAATAGCGGTTTTTACAAAAACGAATTATTCGAGAACTTTGGATGTAAATCTGTTGTTGAGGACACTTATCGTGCTCTTGACGGGCTTGATATTTCAAAGCAACAATGGGACTCTTTGAAGAGAGAGCAAATTTCGGAATTCGTAATCGAAATTCAAGACTATACTACTCCTGAAAGATATAATTGGAATTCCAAAGAGATTGAATTCCCTGATATTGCCATCAAAGAACATGATGACCATGGAGAATGGATCAAATCTCAAGATTTTATTGACTATCATTTACCTGAGGAATTATATCTTGAGATTTGTAGAAGTAGATCGCTTCGGTTCTTGGTCAAAAGAAATTATTTTGATTCTGAAGGAAATGAAATTACTTGCATAACAAATCGTTCATATCCCTTGGGCGTCAATACCGTTACTCCTGTTGATTATTTTTTACAAAATGACCATCATATTGCAAATGGGTTGCCTCATCAAGAACCAGACTTCAATTTGCTACGTAAACATCTATATGAAAAATTCTTTTTCAAATCGAATGTAATTTTTCTTTCTGCAGATAGAAGTGTTGGAAATGCTTCTAGTCAAAAATCGGAGTTGATTGATTTTGCAAATGGTATGAAATCTAAAATCGATGATGCTGTGAGATTTCTACGAAGACAATCTTTCAGTCTTTCACAGCTATGGAAAAAACATGGAACAGAAGAGATTGATGGTCGATTAGAAATAGAAGAGTACAAAAAAATGCTGATTTGTCTTAGTGACAGTAAATCAACTGACGAGAACAAAGACCTTGAAAGGATAATTGAGGACACGGATACTTTCTTGGAATTAGTTAAATCTTCATTAGAAATGTATCAAGATGAAATTAGAGATTTGGTTGGCATTGAAAATTATGATAATATGGTTCTTTTGAATTATTTGAATAATACCTCTTCAGATAATATAATTCATTTGTATGATGAATATATTTCCATAGAAAAAATATGTATCGCCTTAGATGATTTAACTTCGATTTTTAGACTAAAAAGAATGCTTGAAGAACATTTTGGAAAGAAGATATCTCTTCAGAGAGGTAGATTTATTTTTTCTGATATTAGTTCTAATCATCTGACAATTAATCAGCTTTCTTCGGGTGAAAAACAGTTGATACTGTTATATTGGAAAATACTTTCAGTAATGGAAAGAGATGCGCTTGAAAATATAGTATTAATTGACGAACCAGAGTTATCTCTTCACATAGGTTGGCAAAGAGATTTTGTTGAGAATTTGCTAGAATTAATAGTCAATCAAACACGTTTTGGAGATGATCTGGATGGAGGTTTTGACAACGTCAAAATAATTATTGCCACTCACTCTCCAAGTATTTTGACTAATCATTTTGATAGTAGTTACGAACTTGGACTTCAAGACGGTGTTTAAATGGTTAATTATAATGCAAAAGAGTACCATATTTATCAAAAAATGATAAGAAGTTCGCAGCGGAAAAACAGACCGTTGATATTTGTTGAAGGGAAGTTTGATCATAAGGTTATTTGCAGTTTTTTTAACACAAGAAAAATCGATGTTGAAAAGATTTCTTCGTCATCTGAAAATAATAAGCAATCATTAATTCAACTAATTTCGGGTCTTAGCTCAGATATAGTTTCAACTGGAATAGTAGATGCTGATTATGATTGGATTTATCAGAGACTATATGATGAGGAAATTCTGCCTTATGGCCGAAATATAATTGATACGGCCCCTCATACCGATATGAATCTAATCCTAATCGAAAGTAAAGGTCTAGAAAAATATCTCAGTAATGAAGGTTTGAATAAATCACAAATTCAAACAGTGAATGATGTAAGTAAGTGGTTAGGGATTCTCAGGACCTTAAAAAACCGATACGAGAAAAGAAATGATTGCATTGTGCATATCAAGCTAAAAGATTTGCGAATAGAAATTAGTAAAGGATTTATTCCCAATAACATTCAAGATTTAGTTGAAAAATGCTCCACTATTTCTCCAATTTCTTCGCGTAGATTTTTTGATGATATGGATCGGTTTAAACGGCTATCAAAATTGTTAAATCGTTACGGAAAAGAGGGTTTTGAATTCTATGAGATTACAAATGGCCATGATATAACAGCAGTCATGAGAGGCTTAGGAGTTAATGACTACCATTGTCACATGGACAACCGGCTTCTAAAGGATATAGATCGCGAGATTGTACTGCAAAAAAATCTTTTTTTGAAATTAAGAAAATGGGCTGATATGTATTCTATTGATTTGATTTGAGTAGAAGGGACCCCTTCGTATGAAGGGGTCTGCAAAGGGTACCCTTTGCTTCAAATTGAATCAGAGGGTTTTCAATTGGAGACCATCTTTGGTTATGCGAGTACAAAATAATACAATAGCCCGAATAGAATTCCGAGGTCGACAGTAACAAACAATATTTTCATCGGTAAAGACATTTTTTTCCACATTTTGCTTAAGGCATTACTCCCTTCATTGTTCGAATTTTCCTCGTTGAATGCTGCTAATGGAATCGGCACTCCGACGAAAAAATGGAATATTTTTCCAAATATGGGTAGAAGACGCCGAGGTTTTTCTGCAGGTTTATCTAACACTACCATGGCAATCGTTTGTTCGTAGGAGGTAATAATTTTTTGCCGGCAAAAAAGGCACTCAGGCATGCCGGAGCCATATCAAAACAATACCGGAATCCGGGGCAATCGAAAATATTCCTTTTCCAATTGGCAAGAACTTACTCAATATTCACTCAATCGCAAGCGTTCGCAGTATTGCGTTTTTGAGGAAAGTGCCGGGGGCAGGATTCGAACCTGCGAAGCTTTACGCAGAGGATCTTGAGTCCACCCCCTTTGACCGCTCGGGAACCCCGGCTTCTTGTTGGGCGTGGGACAATCTGTTTTTGACTATTCCTCTTGAGTTAACTCAACTAAATCTTTCGGACGGGGTGGTGGAAGGCTACTGCGGTCAAGGGCTGAATGAACTTGCTCGGCAATAAATCGGTTCGATTGCTCACGCCGACGAAGTATCGAAGCTACGAATATTCCCCCAGAGAGCAAAACCACGAGCACTGCGAAACCAAGCGCAGTCGTCGTCTGGCCACTGCTTTGGTCGTATTCATCCACGTTTGCCATGGACACTGGAACATTGCCCGTATGGTTGACAATTTTCACTGTAAGGCCGAGGCGACCTGTTTTCCATGCCTCAATTTCCCAAAGATAGTCAACCCAAGAACCTCCTTCAATGAAACTTGAGTTGGTTTCGAGAAGTATGCCTTCGTCGTCATAGCATTCAACGGTCACGTTTCCGGGAAGAACACCAATGTTCGAAACACGAACAAAGATAGAGACCTGCTCGCCGACTTTAGCACGGTACGGAGTGGCTACAATGTTCTCGAATTGTGGTTCAAAGGCAATCCAACGGAAATTTGGAGTGACGGGTTCAACTTCCGTTCCGAACCCTGAAAGAACATTGCCGGATTGGTCTTTGCCGCTGAACCATACAACCAATCGGTCGTTCTTCATCAGCAGTGAAGCATTGGAAGGCTTGATATCAATTTGAGAGGAAAAAGTAGCCGTGATGCTGGTTTGGCTCAAGAAGCCAACATCTGCTGCCCCTTGTGAGCCGTCAACGAGCATGCCTGCTCGTGTGAAGTACCAGTGCATTTGAATCGAAGATCGATTTATTCCGACCTCGTCGTTCACCATGAGTATGACGTCGACCTCGTCAAGGGCATTCGAATCAATTTGAGAGAGGATTCCTGGCGGAATAGAAAGCCGTGGCGATTCACTGTCAAAAGTAATGTTGAATATCTCGCGCTGAGAAAAAGTCGGCAAGCCCATTACCTCAAACTCCAGCGTAGCCTGTTGAAGTTTCACGACAGACGGGTCGAGATGAACCGTCATTTCCGCCTGACCTTGAAGTGAGAAACGAACGTTGGAGTTTGAACTGCGTTCACCATCGCTCAACACGGCTTGAAGTAAAACTGATTCTGGTAATTGTTCAGCCGCAATGGAAGTATTTGCATGATACAAAACGACGTTCACTGAAAGTGTGTCGTTCTTGTGAACCCAAAGTTTGGACTCATCTCGGGTTCCCAATGGGAGCGTTTGGTCTTGAACGTCAAACATACTCAATTCAAGTTGTCTGGACAATGTCCAATTGAACACGCTCATTCTCGATAAACCGAGACCAAGGTCTTGCCCTTCATCGAATATTTTCAACGATGGAGTCCCATTCATCGAGTTGCCAAGTAAGTTCCATGACATACGGAAGTGGATTTCAACCTGCCATTCCGATAGCAAAGGGTGCTTAGACGCATTGATGACCGGGGCTGCTACAAAGCATTCTTCATCGTATTCGACCTGTTGGAATCGAGGTTCATACGTGATGGCACACTCCTCGCTTTGTTCACGACTTAGCAAAGCAAACTCAATAAAATCAAACGACTCGATTCCGTTGCCATCGATTACTTTGAATGCAAAGGTGTGCTCGTTTCCGGGCAAAAGTTGCGATTGGAATAAATCGAACGACACGGTTTCAGTATCGATGGTTGTATCGTACCGTTCCTGCACCTCAAAAGTAGCGAGGTCCAACGCTTCTCCAAATTGACCTCCACCTTCGAGCGGATTTCCTGCTAAATCAAATCCTTTAACGACGATGCTTGCTGTTCCAGACGGTTGTCCGGCAGGCAAAATCTGTTGCCAAGGCAACAAAGGCAGGTCAATCAGAACCGATGTTAGACCTGAGTTGAATGTCACCGTTTGAACACTGTATTCATTCGCTTCCATAATCCCATTACCATTGGCGTCATGACTGGATTCAAGCCACGTGTAGAGTTGCAAAGAGTTGGACAACCCTTCTGGGTCTTGTAGAGTGAGTCGTAATGCAATATCCTGTTGTGCTGTCCAGATGAGTCCGTCAACTGGTACATAATCGCCCGATTCTAGTGCGTCGATGGAAACAGTTGTTGGATGTACTTTATCGAACAAGAACGGAATACTGATGAATGGATTGGTTTGATCTTCACTGGATGAAGTATCTTCGTCAACTGGACCTGTGCGATGGACATGTGGAGAAAGAAGAATTCGGGTGTTGCTTGGAACCGCATCTACCAGACCTGGTGCTTGAATGTCAATGGAAAAAGCGCCATTGGAATCGACATCCCCGAACCACGAAGCGCTCCAATCAACTGCATCACCTGGCCATTCATTTGTACCTCCACTGAGGTTCATTGGAGGCACTGCAGTAGCATCTATTCGGATTTCAGCATCACTCGACTCGACAAACGCATTCGCAATCCCTTCGAATCGGACTTTGCCCGTTGCCACCATCTCTTGACTTGCGTTCAAATGGAAAGGCCATTGAGGGTTTGACCAGTCGTCAAGAACACGATTGAGGTCATCAATAACGTTGAAATCGACTACTTCCAAATCATTCTCGACTTCGTTGAATGAAGTTTGCCGAACTTCGACATCAGGACCTGTCGAAAAACCATCAACATCTGTCGCTTTAGCAAGTACGTACAAATCATCCACGTCATCCATTAACCAGTGACTGGTCAAAGACCAATTGATTGAGCAGGTGTTCATGGTGCATTGTGCCAAAGATAGCGACGCCTCCAATGAAGCGTAACCTGCTCCAGAAAGTTGACGGAACTGGGGCGTAGAATCAAGATTGTACACCTCAACCTCAACCAATTGCCCCGCGTAATTCGGTTGTGCCGAAAGTGCGAGAGATACCGAGGAAAGGTCCGGTCCATCAAGATCCATGCTGTGAGCATCACCTCTCCAGTGATGGGTTTCAAATTGGATGGTTTGTTTGGGCAACCAGCGTACGTGGACTGGAGTGAGAACCCTATCGACGAGTTTGGTTTGCATCGTATAACTAAGATTGACCATCTGAGAACCGCTTTCTGATTGTACATGAAGAGGCAAGGCTACAAGCGGACCCGGGGACTGAGCATAGGATTGATTCAGGAGAGAGTTGAGTACTTGATGAGTCAGTTGTGTTGTCAGAACTTGTTGATGAGGAATGAAGTGTAATTGAGAGAAGTTCGCAGTAAAGTTCCCTTCTACTTGTAAATCAAGAGTACAGATGTCAAGATGTTCTGTATATTGCACTTGAGTGGAACATACAGATGTGAACTGGATTCGATGGTGCTGCTGAGAAGAAGTCAAGTGTAAATCAACGGTTTGGAGGTTGCCGTGCCGTAACAATCCAGCTGAACCATCGCTGGTGATTGCAGCCAAGTAACTGATGTCAAACCCAGACACGAGCGTAGAGTCACGATTTCGAGCGATGAGAATCGATAATTGTGCTGAACTCATTGCCCCGGAATGAGAAAAGGAGATGTCTTCAAATCCATTTACAGCCGGAGACTGCGGTTGCTGGAAAGCGTGGAAGTGTTGATTCAATCCGAGTGTGGAGCTCGCTGTAGACTCCGGCCATGAGAACAGCGAAGTGGGTGGAGTTCCCAGTCCTACTTCTGTCCCAATTGGGGCAACTGAACAATACGGTTCGAAAAGGAATCCTTTCGAGGATTGGCCTGGTGACCAGGTTAGAGCGAAATCAACAGACATTTTCGGCCTGCCTTGACGCTCAATGGTCTGAGATAAAACGGGATACGGAGCAGCTTCCCATTTTGATGCCACGAGAGAATAATCACTGTGTGCAGCGGTTAAGTTACCCGCAAGAAGTTGATATTGAGCCACTTGAAAAGGGCAGAACGCCTTAGTATCCCACATCAAGGAGACATAACTTGCCGTACTCGGTGTTCGCAAAGTGAAATCACTGCTCGTCTCAAGTTGCTCAAGATTGGTACCGGTGAATTCCGTCGAGTGGACAAGATGGTAAGCATCGAAATAGGTAAGTGCTCCAATTGAGAGTCGTTCGATGCTTGGTGTAATCAAACGATCGAGACTTGTCATATGAACACGGATATACAGTTCAGGATGTTGAACCACATCAAAGGGTAAGTCAATTGGTAGAGTTCTGTTTTGATATCCGGCGATTGCTGTCCCATTGGCATCAAGAACATCGAATCTCACTGTGGTATTGGATGGTTCAACTACGAAGCCATCGAGTTGGCCCCAACCGAACAATGGGTCTGGTGTGAGGACTTCAGAAGTCCATGAGCCGTTCGGTTCGTAGACGTCAATTTCAATACCAGCATCGTCAATATACCACCCGTCAAGTTCGACCAATTGATCTGAGAAAAAGGTGAACTTAGCGCGCACCGTAGAACCTGTAAGGTTGGACAAGTCGTATTCTTTCAAATCAAATCCTCGTTGAACATTGTGGCATCCACCCACCACTCTTGAACCGTCGAAAATGGCTTGATTGTACAAAGGAGAGTAGATGTTCGTGGTCGAGAGTTGGTCGTGGAATCCGTTGTAGGTCGGAGGGATAAACCACCAGTTTTCGCCACCATCCGTCGATATCGAAACCGCTCCACCGTCCCAATTCGCTTCGGTGCAAACCCAACTCCTGAAGGTGAGGCGAGAGGTGGAATTTTCGGGTATGTAATATTCTGGAGTGAAGAGTTCTGTCCACATGTCACTGCGGTATTCATCATCAAGGTAGATTCCTGCTCCGCTCAAACCAGAATGCCAAACGCCAGGCCCAAAACCGGAGGAGTTACTGGTTGCTCCAACTTCCCAACGTCGGTTCGTTTGCGACCACAAAGACCAACCAGCAGGTAAATCGTTTCCGGAATCAAAATCAAAAACCGTCGCCTGAGGTGAGTTGTGTTCGAAAAAGGTCAACCATTGCCATTCGTTAGGGGCGGTACGAGATTCAAGCCAACCGTCGACTGAACCGTTGATGCCGGTTGGTTGTGCGGTGAAATTATGGAGCAGCGTGTAGGATTGGTTGGTTGTACCGCGATTCACCCACACACCCAAATCATCGATGGCAATTCCTTCCCAAGCAGAGGAGGTTGAACCGCCGTAGTTGATTTGGTTGTTCGTTTGTACATTGAATCGGAGGTAAATGCTGCTTGCATTTGCTGGGGTACTCGTCGACCACGGTAGAACGAAGGTAAACGGACACCATCTGTTCGCTGAGTCACCACCGTTGAACCATTGCCCGTTACAGACAGCGCCGACTGAAGGAAGGCCAGGGTAGTTCGAGAGGCTGTTATATGATAATCCATTGTTATACGAAATTTCGATTGTCAATGTATCAAAGGCCGCTCCTTGAATGTCCCAATTCGACCAGACTTCAAGCTCGACGTTTTGGCCTGACAAATTCGAAAAATCAACTGGTAGGACAAAGTCTCCGTCGGCGTTCGGAGCATAGTCCGCGGATAAGTTTCCATGAAACCAAGCGCCGGGGCTATCGCCCTGATTCCGAACTTCGAAATTATCGACAAACCAACCCCCACGCAGTCCGGAAGAGGAACTTGTTTGGAAGCACAACCTGAATTGGACAGTGGGTTGGAACTGGGCAACCAGCGTATCAAGTTGGAAGGAAGCCGAGTTCCAAGTCGAATCTTCGCCGTTCCACACACTGCCTGGTGTGGAATTGAGTACTGAAGCGGATGAATAGCCGCCAAGCGGAGAGAGGGTCGCCCAACTTCCATTCATGTCGCGTATTTCGACCCATGCGGCATCATCGTCGTACAGAGCAGTCCAATGTTCGAATTGAAGCGTATAGTTGCTGATGCGAAAAGGAGTTTCTACAGTTGGAGAAACAAAACATCCATTCATGTCAGGGCCGATATCTCCTCGGGCTTGGGTGGCGAGAAAGCCGATGGAATTCGAACCGTTCGTAGGTACTGCCATTCCCGAGTTCGATGAAAACGGAGCGATACTGGGCCGTTGGATGGACCAAGCCTCATGATCATCACCGCTCCCAAGCCATCGTGCTGGTACAACAACAGTTGATTCGAAATCGGTAATTGTGCCCAGCGAAGAATTGGTCGCAAGCGTCAATTGGCCTCCATGGCCGATGCCGTTGGTCATCGAATGGGTTCCATTCCACTGGTTCAGTGCGCCAACGCCGTAGTGAGTCCCGTTCGAAGCAGAGCGATTCCAAAGCGGCTCAATCTCAATAGAGCCGTCCATGAATGTATGATTTGATGGAACTTGAATCAAGGAAGACAGACTGGAATTCACGCTGGTTTGATTCGGAGCAGGATGGAAGAATAATTCACCGGTCGAATCATAATCTGGTTCAGGAAGTAAACTGGCTCCGAAATCGGAATCGTTTGCCGCAGAGAAAACGCTGCTTAACATGAGAAACATGAGGAATAAAGCGGTGCCTGCAGACTTGCGTCTTGGCAAAAAGGAACCACTTATGTTGGACACAATCAAACACCTCGCTCTGCGAGGTGAGCCATTGAATATGAATGGGCGCGCTCGTTGTTTGATAAATCGGGAATGAAGGGTTCAAAGTATGTCGGCCATAGGAGTGAACGATGTCGAACCTTGGCGACCTTGACAGTGCTCAGTCGCGCGAGGTAGAAGAACAACTGTTCGCGACGCATCGGTTGCAAATTAACCGCCATGTTCCGGTTCCACTTCCTCGACAAGATTTCTGGAAAATGGTTCACCAACTTCTCGGCAGCCTCGACAATGAAATTCAAAACATGCTCATGAAAGGTATGACTGGGATGCGCCTCCAAAACCTTCAGAAAAGACAGGCAAATATCCGGCTTATTGCTTCAGAACTTGCTCGAAAGAGATTGGTTGCCATGATGCAGCACGTTTCGTCTCAATCTTTGCGCACATCGACCCAACCCGGACAAGACTTGCCAGCATTAGATTGGCAGCGACATGATCCTGCTGAGAAGGCGATTTACCATATGATGCAGGTGCAAATTGACCGATTCAAAATGGAAGTTGATTGGAACTCCATGCAAAACGGTATCGCAGGAGAACTTCACCCCGAACAAGCGAGGCATGCTCCAGGCACAATGCAACTCGATTCGTACATCGATGCGAGTTTGACCGGTGCAGCACCGCCAGATTTAGCGTTTGAAGACAAAGAACCACCAGTACAGGCCATAGAATACAACGGTGATGACGAAGAACGGTTTGTGGATGAGGAATGGCCTGATCTCGATGAATACATTCACGCAGATTTAGCGGATGCTCCACCAGCAAAGAGTGCTGTACAGCCCCAAGTGGCCTCACCAGAAAACGAGAGTAAAAAGCACGCGGCAGCATTAGAACTCGCACCTTCAAAGAAATCATCCTCTCCGATTGAAATGTTCGACATGAATCCCGAACCAAAAGAGCAACAGGTGAATGTCGAAGAGCAATCACCTGAAGAGAACGAACTACAACGAATACGGGTTTTGATTTCAAGCCCTGAACCCATCGCAACCAAGAACGGAGAAGAGCTGATGCTTGAGGAAGGCGATGTACAATTTGTTGACGCTGAAACTGCTGCGTGGCTCATTGAGTCTGGCGTAGCAGAAGATGCTGCACTTTGAAACAAAGCAATCTTCGCTTTGAAACCAATTTAACGTAGCGCCTGTACGAAACAGCCTATCGGCATGCCATAGTAACTGCGAGAGATCATTCGTTCAACGAATCAGTTGACAGAGCGCATTGAAAGTTCAATGCTGACGGTGTCAGGAATTGGGATTCGGGTCACTTGTCGGAGAGCAGATTCGCCCTTACCGGAGGTGATGTCCATCTCCAGAAGACGCTTGTGAACACGGAGTTCCCAGTGGTCGTATGTCTCGACGCCTTCGCCATCAGGTGCTTTGCGCACTGGGACGACAAGGTGACGTGTCGGCAACGGGATAGGACCTCGTAGAGAGATTCCACCGGTGTCGCAGATGGTCTTAATCTGGCTAGCAACGTTATCGATATCTCGATGGTTTTGGCCGGTGAGCTTGATAATCGTGACTGCTGCCATAATGATTCCTTCCGATTCCTTCCGATTTCTTAAGTGATGAATCACTTCTTGTCAATCTTCAAACAAACGCCTGCTGCGACGGTCTTACCCATGTCACGGATAGCGAAGCGAGAGAGTTCAGGGAACGTGTCCATTTGCTCAATAGCCATTGGCTTGTTTGGTTGGAAACGGATGAGACATGCGTCACCAGTCTTGAGGAAAGACGGGTTAGCTTCCTTACCGGATCTGTTGGTCTTCTCAAGGAGTTCGAGGAATCGAACAGCGACTTGAGCGGTGTGTGCGTGGAATACTGGTGTGTATCCGACGGAAACAGCCTTTGGAATGTCCATCAATTGGATTTGACCGACGAAGGTTTCGTCGTGACGAACGAACATTGGTTCGCTGTCTGCGTATCCAGCAACGTCACCACGGCGGATGTCGACTTGTGCAAGACCACGGACGTTGAAACCAACGTTGTCTCCAGGCTCTGCCTTAGGGACCATGGTGTGGTGCATTTCGATGGACTTGACTTCAGCAGACTTCTGTGAAGGGTTGAAGACAACTGTCTTACCAACATTCAGAGTTCCTGTTTCGATCTTACCGACTGGGACTGTACCGATACCGGAGATCTTGTAGACATCCTGAATTGGCAAGCGAAGTGGCTTGTTGATTGGCTTATCTGGCATGGTAATCTTGTCGATTGCTTCGAAAAGTGTTGGTCCGTTGTACCATGGGCACTTGTCGGACTTGTTGAACACGTTGTCGCCGTTCAAGGAAGAAGCAGGAATCATTGGGATGTCATCCGGCTTGAATCCAGCCATCTTGAGGAGGGTGCCAACTTCAGAGCAGGCAGCCTTGTACTTGTCTTCTGACCAGTCAACACCGGAAATATCCATCTTGTTGACGTGAACAATCAGTTGCTTTACACCAAGTACCTTTGCGAGGAAAGCGTGTTCCTTGGTTTGTGCGTTGACACCGTCGTTAGCAGCACAGAGAAGAACTGCTGCGTCAGCTTGTGAAGCACCAGTAATCATGTTCTTGACGAAATCTCGGTGACCTGGAGCGTCAATAACGGTCCAGTAGTAGTTAGGGGTAAAGAATTCCTTGTGAGCAACGTCGATGGTAATACCACGTTCGCGCTCTTCCTTGAGTCCGTCCATAACGTAAGCAAGACCGAATCCAGCCTTACCGGATTCAGCAGCGAGTTTTTCGTTCTTTTCAATAACGTGGCCTTCAATGTGACCGGAGTCTAGTAGTAGACGTCCGACAGTTGTTGACTTTCCGTGATCGACGTGTCCGATGAACACGATATTTAGGTGAGGCTTGCTCTTATCTTCCCATTGACTTCCCATGGTAATTACTCCTTAGCGAACCCTCCGAACAACCACCCCTATTTGAAAAGCGCGACGCGGCATTACATAGATGATTCTCGGTGAATGTCACGCAGTACACCCTTTACTGCGACTTTGAACCAAAAGATAGCGAGAAGCGGCCACTTCTTCACTCTGCACCGTGAATAGAGCCGTCCTCGGCGATTTTGTACAATCGGATGGTACTGGTCGCGCCTGAAATCGCTTTAGGACTGCCTGAGATTGCTACGATTCTATCGCCAACGCCAATTGTTCCGAGTTCCATAAGAGTATGAAGAGACGATTGCATTGTCTGAGAACCACGGTCGAATTCCTCCACCATGAGCCCTTCAACACCTGGGATGAGTTGCAATCGCCGCATTGCGCGAATACGATTACTGACTGCGGTAACTGGAATGCCTGGACAGTAACCCGCAACCAGTCGAGCTGCGTTACCGTGCTGCGTTGCAACAACAATACGCTTGGCTTTGGAAATCTTAGCCAACTCGACGCCAGCATGAGCGACTGAGCGCGTTGAAACAAATCGGGCGAGCCCACTTGGACGCTGGTCCGATGAGTTCAATCCTTTTTCACTGGCTACAGCAATCTTCGCCATAGTTTCGACTGCTTCAAGAGGATATTGTCCGAGGGCAGTCTCACCTGAAAGCATCACTGCAGTTGCTCCGTGACGAATAGCACCCGAAACATCGCTCACTTCAGCACGTGTTGGCCGAGGTTGAAGCGTCATGGATTCAAGCATCTGCGTTGCTACAATAACAATTTTCCCTCTTGTCAAAGCCCCATCAATGATTCGTTGTTGTGCTTCTGGCACATCCTCAAGAGGTATTTCAACGCCCAAATCGCCGCGAGCAACCATGACCGCATCTGCTGAATCAAGGATTTCTTCCAGATGCTCGAGAGCGACTGGATGCTCGATTTTCGCAATCAAGGGCACGTGAAGGCCAGCGTCACGAACTGCTTTTTGGGCTGGTTCAAGATCCTTGGCGGTCCGAACATAACTCACCGCAATGTAATCCGCACCGGCCTTGAGAGCGTGTGCAAGTGCCGCTTCGTCGTTTGGTCCAATCGCTGGCAGGTCGACCATTGTACCTGGAACATTAACGCCTTTACGCTCGCTTAAAACGCCCCCGTCTTCAACGATACACTCGACAACGCTGTTCGGTTCACCTGGTGAATGAATCACTTTGAGTCGAACGAGTCCATCAGCAATGAGAACTGGATCCCCATTGGTCAGTTCGGCGGATAAACCGGAGTATTCGACAGGGATATTGTTGGCATCAACACCTTCCATAAACGGCTGACCGCAATGGAGATTCAGGGTTTGCCCTCGTTCCAATACAACAACGTCAGCAAAACGACCGAGCCGTAGTTTTGGCCCAGGTAAATCTGCTAGAATACATGTTGGCCTACCGAGGGCGCCCTCAAGAGAACGAATGCGTTCATACAACGGTGTTTTGTCATCAGGAGCGCCGTGAGAGTAATTGAGTCGACAAACATTCACTCCAGCTTGCAGGAGAGAAAGCAGCGTCTCAGCATCATCACATGCAGGCCCAATCGTGGCCACTATTCGTGTTCGTCGCATTCGATTCATCTCCGTAGTTTACCGATCGAGAAATCAACGATAATGCAGTCGAATCACGAAAGACTCAACCTCTAAATCATTGACTTTCTCATTACGAATTTGGAAAATCCATTCACCATCACCGTAGGTCGATTCAGTGTCGGTAAACATGTAGGAACTCAGTGTAAGATGAACACAGTCGTTGGAATCCTCATCACAATTATCGCCATCTGTTCGCTGGTCTAAACCGGTATCGGAAGTATTGGCTGCTTCTTCATCTTCTTCATTGATGGCGTGAATATCGAGCTTTGCTCGGCAGTTTGAGGCACCCGGGACATTCGTACAATCGCCGTCCTGTTGTGGATAAATGAGTTCACCAACCGCTTTGCGAATCGTATTGCCTTTGTCTTTATCGTAAACGATGTTGACATCAAAATCAAGCGTTTGAGCGTTTCCAGAGGTGTTACCGCCCATTTCAAAGTCAGACCATTGTCCTGCATAACTGACGTAGACTTTGATGGAATCAGAATCCGTCATTCCAGCACTGTTCAATACGTTGAGATTAACTTCGTATTCACCAGGTGCGACATTCGTCCAATCAACCGATTCACCGGTCAAATCAGCGTCGTTTTCAGAATCACCGTCGTTATCGTTGTCGGTTTCCGAATCAAGGTCCCAATGCCATTCCGTAATATACTGGCTCGAATCACCTGCCGTGGAGTCGGAAGCATCCAAGGTAACGGTGATCGTTGCTGAAACATCTCGGTCTGTCATCGATTTATCCATTTCACAGATCCAAAGCACAATGTGGGTGTTCTCGTCGAGATCATCGTTTGAACAATCCTCATCATCGGAATATTGAGTGATTTCTGCCTTCGGTGGCTGGGCTGTTGCTTCAACAACATTGAGCGTCTTTGATTGAGTGGAGGTTTTCGAGCCATCCGAAACGGTGAGTTCAATGGTTTTCTCACCAGTGGAATCAAAATTCCATTCAGCGGTACGACCGGTGTCGTCGATGGAACCATCTCCATCAAAATCCCAGCGGTAGGTCAAACCGTTGCTCGGAGTCGAACTGGAAGCATCAAAAGAAACCACATCGCCAGTTCGAATATTATTCGAAGGAGAAAAGGTAAACACGGCGAGGACTTCAGCATCTGAACTGCTCGAAGTGTCTTCAAAAACACAACCTGCAAGCGTGGAAAGGACCATCACCGAGGAAAGGAGTATTGGCAAAAAGGCCGACTTCATGGAGGGTCTGTGAACGGCCTTCATCAAAAGCCCTTTCTCTCCATTCGTCAACTTAGAAGGAAAACAGCGTGGTTTGCTTGTTGCCGGAGACCAGTTCTTTGGCGGTCCATCCAAAGGCCTCTGTGATACGTCCCAATGCAGCAGCCAAACGTTCAGCATAGAACTGACCGTCATAGGTACTAATGCCACCATTTTCCTCATTCTCCAACCACGGTTCAACCCGCATCGGACGTTGTGAAGCGTCGGCTACGATATAGGAGACCTTCATTCCAGAAGTAAAACCGAGACCGAGCGCGATTCGGGCTTTAGCAACTCGGACTTGCGCCATACTGTCTGGATTGGCATAATCTTTGGTGAAATCAATCTCGCCGTTTGAAGATACTCTGCCCTTGCAGGATTTTGCAAGTATCAATTCCGATGCATCAATTTCGGCGTTTTTTACCGCTTGAACTCTTGCTAAAGCGTATTTGACGAGTTCATTACCCTCATCAGCTAAAGCGTGGCTAAACATTCGTTTCATCGTCGAAGTGAGATAATTGAACGAATCGGTTCTCTGTGTCTCGTAACCACGAATCAGCATTTCTTCTGATGGCCACACGACTTGCCCCACATACCGTTTCTTTGCACCGTGGCTGAAGAAGACTGAAAGACCCTTTTCAAATTCAAGGACCGCAGAATCACGGCTGTACCGTTCTGCGATTTCAAGTCCGAAGTCGATCATGGATTGCTTGGCAATGTTCCACTCTTTCATTTTCTCAACAGCGTCGGCCTCCTCGTTCTGGGCCGCAAGAATCTCTTCTTCCCTCATCGAGGAAGGAGCGGATGCATCAACCGGAGAACGAACAAAGATGGAATCAGTATCTGAATACACAACACCATGGCCCTCTTCCTCTAACTGCGCTATAATGGCCTTGATGTTGTGGCGAGCCCAAGCAGTGATGGATGACCCTAAGTCTCGGTGTGTGAAACGGTAAAACCCACTTGCAAAGACACCATAGAAGGTGTTCATGAGAATCTTTACCGCGTACTGCATTGCGTCGTGGAACGACTCTTGCTGAATATTACCTTCCTGTTTTGCGACTTTGAGTGCAGCTTTGTGAACATCACGCTGAGCCATAAGATCTTCAAGCAAACGGGGTACAAGCCCTTTCCGTACAGACTGATGCCGAAAACGTGCTCCAGTGGGAGCAGTGTAAACCGGTTCGTCCACGGCAGGTTGGTCTGGTTGAGCAGGGTCGATTCGAGTGGTGTAACAGATGTTCTGGCCAATCATGATTGAAGGATACATACTCTTGAAATCCAGTACAGCAATCCACGGATGCAGGCCTGCGTCCACCTCGTGAACGTATCCTCCGGTAATTTGACCTTCTTTGGCTTCAGCCGAACCAGTGAGAGGAACAGCGACGTTCTCAGAATCTGCTAAGCGTATGACAAGTGAGTCGACAAGTTGGCTCGTGCTACCAATGGCCGCTGTGTCAAAGGTAACTTTAGCGACAGCAGCAACCGCTTCTTTACGACGAATAACTTGCAATGCGCTGAGAATGTCAAGGGGAAGGGCTGCGTCTCGAATACAGTATTCCATGACTTCCTCGGGACGGTTCGCCCATTCCATGTCCATCTTGGAGGCATCAACATCCATTTTGTGCTTTTCAGTATCCTCGGGAAACAACAGATTGCTGATGAAGGAAAGCGTCTCCCTTTGCGGGCGCAAGGCCATTCGAGCCTGCCACCACGCATCAACTACGCTTCTACCAGCAACGTTCCATGCACGAGTTGATTGCCGGCGAGGAAAGAGCCCTGAACGGTTTCGTTTAGACTCACTTTCACTTTGCTCAACACGCCCCCAACCGAATAATTGTGCTTTTTTACGCCACTGTTTCGATTTGGTTTGCGCTTGCATGCGGTCGTACATTCGTGGCAAGTCGAAGTTATCGATGTTGTAGCCGGTTATGATGTCTGGGTCCATGCTCCGAACAATCAGAGTTAGATTTTCCATGATGCTTGCCTCTTCACCTTGGAACGAATACGATTGTCGCGTACCCGTGCCCATGTCTTCAATCCAAGCTGCTGCGCAAAGAATCGTTTCATGCTCGATGCTCGTTTCAAGGTCGAACGAGAACACTTTGAAGGGAACTTGAAACGGTTCACAGTCCTTCAGTTGAGACACATTACAAGCAACGGTAACATCAACAGAATATCGCCCAGAGCCACCAGCCTGTACAACGGCGTGTGTTCGCTCAAGATTCTCGTTTGAGTCATTGCGTCGGTCAACAACCGTTCCTTCGACGGACACGTGCATCCTTAAGTCGTAGTCAAGAAATAAACGGTTGAGAAAAGGAATGTCCCCGGAATAAATTTGCCACGATTGCTTGGATAGTATTTTTCGTAGATTTGGAACCAAAAAGGGCTGACGTACCGTGACCGACCAGACGGGTCGGACGCCGAGATCGGTCAATTTCATGACTGGCCCTGATACGCTGACGACGTCCTTCATCGCCTCGACGTCTTTGATGCGTTGCAGAACAAAGTCGCTGACCCCCAGTTCTTCGTTCCAAGCGCTTAACGGGGTTATTTCGAACGACGGACTCAAACCAGAGACGAGCAAACATACAGACTCACCTGATTTACTGCGCCCAAAGAGTTCCAAAACCGTAGATTCTGGGATTCCATTTTCGGCGTTCGCTTCTACCGAATGATAACGGCCGCTGATAATGCCGATGTCGTCCTTGTACGTCATCGCCTCACCTCATGCCGAAGTACGGTGAGCCACTCTAAGGGTATTGCCATCACCGCCATGTACCAATTTTCGGACTGCAGTCCAAAAACTCATGTTTCACTCATCAAATGAAAGAGGAATGATTGAAAGCCGGAGCACCTTGGATGAAACGCTACGGCAGGTTGAGCAGTATGTCCGAAGAAATTGATTGGGATAGCCTCACGTTTTCACTCACGCCGACCGATACGATGTATTTGACCGAAACCACCGCTACTGAGCCGTGGATGCCAGGCTCATTGCGCCCCTATGGACCAGTACCAATGTCGCCTGCTGCTGGAGTACTAAATTACGGCCAAGGTCTGTTTGAAGGAATGAAAGCATTCCGCACTTCAAAAGGTCGAGTTGTCTTCTTCCGACCGGAAGAGAATGCCCGACGAATGCAGAGAGGAGCTGATCGACTCAAAATGCCACCAGTTCCAGAATCAATATTCATTGACGCCGTCGAACAATGCGTTCAAGCGAACATCAAATGGGTCCCACCGACCGGTCGAGGCGCACTTTACGTTAGGCCACTCTTGATGGGATCTGGACCGATATTAGGAGTTGCACCAGCGCCGTCGTACACATACTTGGTCTATGTTACACCCGTTGGCCCATATTTCAAAGGCGGTGTATCAGCGATTGATCTACTGATTTCGGAAGATTACCACAGAGCCGCTCCCGGCGGCTCTGGTGGCGTGAAAGCGATTGGAAACTACGCACCGGGTATGATGCCGAGTAAGAAAGCAAAGGCTGCCGGCTTTGCTGAAGTGATTTACTTGGATGCTGAAACCCACAATTACATCGAAGAAGTCGGGGCTGCCAACTTCTTCTGTGTCAAGGACAATACCTTGTACACTCCAGAACTCACTGGTACAATTCTTCCAGGGATTACCCGTCAATCAATTATCGAATTAGCCAGACACTATGGATACG
>Ga0257126_1001081_pt1 | contig 20313 bp, 16 predicted proteins | sample SI060_120mmetaG_FD_190151 | JGI IMG/M metagenome (GOLD analysis project Ga0257126, IMG submission 190151) | Marine microbial communities from Saanich Inlet, British Columbia, Canada - SI060_120m | ecosystem: Environmental > Aquatic > Marine > Inlet | place: Canada: British Columbia | collected... | reverse complement strand
CGGCCGATTTTGCGAAAACCTGATCTACTTTTCGGTCAATTTCAGCTCAATCCGCCGGTTTTGCGCCCTTGCGTCACGGGAATTGGCTGAATTGATGGGCTGATACTCGCCGAACCCATTGGCCGAGAGCCGGCGCGGCGGCATCTGCTCGGAGGTGACCAAATATAACACCACGGACAGCGCCCGTGCTTGGCTCAACTCCCAATTGCTTTGAAATCGACTGCCAGGCAGGATCGCTTGGTCATCGGTGTGACCATCCACCTGCAACACCCAATCAATATTTTGCGGAATGTCTTCCGTCACATCCTTCAAAATACTCGCCACTTTCGATATCTCTTGGCGCCCCGCCGCCGTCAGCTCAGCGCGGCCCGAGGCAAAGAGCACTTCGGAGGAGAAGACGAAACGGTCGCCAACGATGCTCACGCCCTCGATATCCTCCAAAAGACCGCGCAGACTGCCAAAAAAGTCGGACTTATAGCGCTCCAGAGTCTTGGCTTCGGCTTCAAGCCGCGCCTTCTCCTCTTCCAAGCGCTGCTTCTCAGCGGCTTCCAACGCCAGGTTGCGCTTAGATTCAGCCGCGACCTGTGCCAGCGCCACGTTTAACTCGCTGCCAAGATTGGTGATTTTCACATTATTGTCCGCGTCACGACGCTTGTAATCGTCCAGCGTGGCTTGCAGCCCCCCAATTTGAGCGCGCAATTCACGCACCTCTTGGCTCAGCAGCGCCATTTTGCGCTGTGCCTCTGTCGAAATCGCCTTTGCCTTCTGGAGCTCAGCCTGGGCCGTTGCCAACAAGGCCGCCTTCTGCTCGGCAGAGCTCAACTGCTGCTCGGCTGTTTGGCGCGCGGCAATGGCTCTGGACAGCGCCGCACGCAGGTCATCTGTTTGGCTGTCCTGCGCCGCCTCAGCTTCGCGCAAAGCCAGGGTCAGGCTCTCAAGACGCGACAAGGCCGCTTGTAACTCCTGTTGGTTTGCCGCATCGCGCGCGCTCAGCGCCGTCAGCTCGTCTTGCGAGCGCACCTGTGCCAATCGCGTAGCCTCAAGTGCCAACAAAGCCGTCGTCAGCTCGTCATTCAGTGTTTTCTCAACGCTTTGCGCCGCAGCCAAAAGCGCCAGGGTTTCCTCTGCTTGTTTGCGTTGATCGTTCAATTCCAAAGTCAAAGATGATATCGCCGCTTCGCTCTCTTCCAGATCGGTCCGCAATTTTTCGGCCGCCGCTGCCATGGACAATTGCTCAACTTCTTTCTGGCTCAAAGCGGCTTCCACCGCCTCCAAACGTTCGCGCAAGAAGGCCGCAGACACGCGATTGAGCTCTTCTTCATTCAATGCGCCGGCCAATTCCTCAGCACGGCGATTCAAGTCTTGGTTTTCCCGTTCAAGCTGGGCCGCACGGTCTTGCTGGGTCGCCAAGAGCGCCAGGGTATTGGCCAGGTTGATATTTGTATTTTGCGCGTCGCGGCGCAAATCGGCCAGCATCTCATCCACAAGTTCACGTTGACGCTCCGCAAGCGCGGCCCGCTCGGTCTGTGCCGCAATTGTCGCCTGCGCCGCCAGCAATGATTTCTGCAAGCTGGCCTTATCCGCATCCAGCGTGGCCAGCTCTTCACGACGTTGCGCCTCTTGGTCGATCAACTGCTGCAGACGGGTCTCGAAATCTGAAATTGTCGCCTCAGCCGTAGATTTTTCATCCTGTAGTGCGCTGATTTGCGCCTCCGCATCTGCGATGCGAGCCGTGTCCTCCAACGACTGGGCCAGCAGCAGGGTCAATTGCGCTTCGAGCTCTGTGATCTGCCCTTCCGATTGGCTTTGGTCACGCAAAAGCGCAGCCACTTGCCTCTCGAAGTCTAGGATCTTTCCCTCCGACTGGGTCTGCTGAGTTTGCAGTTGCGACACTTGGAGCTTGAACTGCTCAATCTCACCTTCCGCTCGCTGTTGCAAAGCCAACAGATTGGCAACCTGTGTCTCGAAATCATTGATCCTGACATTGGCCGCCTCGAGGTCTGCGACCCGTGCATCGCGCTCTGCGGTCAAAGTCGCGATAAGGCCCAGTTGCCTGTCCCCTTCAGCCCGCGCGGCGGCAAGCTGATCGTCGAGTTCGGCAACCTGAAGGGTCAGATCCGAGGCAGCAGCGCGCTCCAGACCCAAAGCATCGCCCAGAGCCAAGATCTGCCCTTCCAGATCTTCCAATTGTGCGTTTTTCTGGGCGATATCTATGTTAAGTTCATCGAGCATCACCCCCTGCCCTTTGATGGTTTGCTGCAACACAAATTGCATCACCGCAAAGATCGTCAACACAAACATCAAGACCAGCAGTAAGCCCGTCATCGCATCGACAAACCCCGGCCAGATGGAGGCTTGGAACCTTGCGCCAGTACGTCGAGAAAGAGCCATCGCGCGCGCCTAGCTCTGATCGTGGCTTGTGGGATTGGACAGGGCCCTGATCGCCTTTGTCAAATTGGCCAGGTCACTGCGAATTTCCGAGAGGCTTTCTTGTCGGCCGCTTGAGACTTCCTCAAGCACGCGCAGCATCTGCACGTCGATCGAACGCAGACGCATCCGGCTCTCCGCATCCATCCCATCGCCGCCGCCGCCTTCGCCCATCCGCGCGATCATCCGCTCTTGGCTGGCCGCCACGCGTTCCAGGGCTTCGGTCTGCCCCTGATCGAGCTTTTGCGTGAGCTTTTCCAAGCTCGCCGTCATCGCCATCAAATGCGACTGCACATGGGCCTGATCCTGCCCCGTCTGGGCATACATCCGCGCAATTCCGTCCATTTGCTCTGACATCTGCTCCATCATCGCGCCCAGCATCGTGTTTTGCGCACCCTCCTCACCCTCGCCGCCCGAGAAGCCCACACGGGTGATGGTCGACAACCATTCCTCCAATTCGCCATAAAATCGGTTTTGGCCGCGGCCAGAAAACACCTCGAGCAAGCCGACAATCAGTGACCCGGCCAGACCCAGCAATGAAGAGGCAAAGGCCACGCCCATACCGTCAAGCTGCCCTTCAAGACCGAGCTGTAAGCGCGAGAAAATATCCACCGCGCTTTCATTCTCCCCCGGTGTGAGCGATTGGATTGTGGCCACCAAGGCCGGCACAGTGGTGGCCAGACCATAGAAGGTGCCCAACAGACCGATCAGGATCAGCATATTGGTGATATAGCGCGTCAATTCGCGCTGCTCATCAATCCGCGTCGATACGGACTCCAAAATAGACCGCGATGAAGCCGAACCCAGCTGCGTGCGCGCGCCGCGCCCGCGCAACAGGCTGGCCAGGGGCAACAGCAATTGCGGCGGCTTGGCCTCCTCATGCCCCTCGCGCTGGCTGGCAAAACCTTCGATCCACTGCACCGAATAGATCAGCGACAAAACCTGGTGAAAACAGGTGGCCACACCGATGAGAAACACAAAGAGGATAAAAGCATTGAGATAGGGATTGGCCCAAAAGGTTGGACCGACGCTCGGATAGGCCAAATAGCCCAGACCCATGACCCCGCCGACAATGGCCAGCATGGTGAGGATTTGGCTAAGCGGCTGCGAGAACTGAGGCGTTTGATCTCGGCGGATATGATCCATATCTGTGGTCCTGCCCTTAAATTCTGAGTGTATAAGTGTACTGCGCACGACCCTTTAAGCCAAGCGGTTATGCAGATTTAGTTAAATTTGCCACGGTCTTGGCCAAATAATCCAATTGTGGATCAGGGATGCCCAGATCGCGCAACATATCGGCGGTTTTAAACAGATATTCCGGGTTCGGACCGCGCCCGCCCACGGCCCGCGCGATGATCTCGGCCTGCTGATCCAGCGCATAGGTGCAATATTGCGCATGATCGCGGTCCACCACATAGGTCACAGCCCGCGCGCGGCGCCCATCAGCCAAAGGCAGATCGACCCATTTTTCCACATAGGCCGATGAGATCAATTCCCGCGCGCGCAGCTCTTGCAGCACATGCTCTGCCTCGCGCTCATCCACCCGCAGGGCCAGCCCGGCGCAGGCATCAGCCGCCTCTGCCTCATCCAGCGCCAGCACCAAGCCCGGATCCTCAGGCGTGCCGCGGTGATGAATGGAGAGCATGCAAAAGGAGCGCCGATAGCCCGGCAGATCGGCGCGCACCTGCTCGACAGGTTCAAACCCCGGGTTCCATAGCAAAGAGCCATAGCCAAACACCCACATTTCCGCTGCCTCCTCCGGCCTGCCTCACATCGCGCAACCTATACGCCCAATTGCGCGCCAATAAAATACCCCGCAAACATCCCGCGCCGCCTCTGCGCTTGATAGAGAGACGCGCACCATTATGATAGGGAGATATGGCATAGGGCATTGAGCCAAAAGCAGATTTTGAAAAGCGATTTTGGAGGCGGGCATGACAGAACCAGAAGAGAAAAACCCCTGGTTGAGACTGGCGCGGTTGTCAGAGGATCACGAGGCAAACAAGCAGCTGTGGAACGGGTATCAGAAATATCTATTGAAACCGAATGAGGAAGACTATCAGCGCCAAATGGAAAATCCGAAATTCGAAGAGATTGAGGAGCTTTCAGATACCACGATTCATGCCATCCAAACCGAAATACAAGACCTCCCGACGAAGCCAGGCCCGTTTGGCGAAATTAACATAGCGGCAGACATCCAAGAAATCAAAATGCCGCTAGACCTAGAGGGATTTTATTTCGCGTTTCCTGTTTGGCTGACGGGACTTAGATTTACAGCGTCACTGAATTTAGAAAATGCTCAATTCTCTTATGGAGCCCACTTCACCGGCTGTGTTTTTGAAAAACATCTATTGGCTACCGAGTCTGATTTTGAACAGAACACAAATTTTGTGGACTGTAAATTTAATGAGGGGTCATCTTTTCGCTCTGCAACATTTGAAATGGCTGATTTCCGATCAGCAAACTTTGAAGGTCACAACAACTTTGAAAAGGCAAGGTTTACGATTGTTGTTCGTTTTGAAGATGCCCGTTTCTCCAGTTCAGTCTGTTTTAATGAGGCGGAATTTCATGCTTCTGTCAATTTCAATTTGGCAGCAGCTCCCGTCCCAGTAGTCCCGTTGTATTTTAACGGTGCAAAATTTACCAAATCTCCCCCTTATTTTTTTGGCCGCGAGATGCACGAAGATACAGATTGGACAGATGTTGAATTGCCAAGTGCCAAGCTGCAGGCTGTTCAACCTCGATGGCGCTTAGAGTATGACAAACGCGCCTATGAGCAGCTGCGGATCAAATGTGGTGCCTTGGGCAAGGTGGAAGATGCGCATCTGTTCTTTCGCAGGGAGATGGATCTGACCGGCCGCCTGTCGCCTTGGTACACCCGCGTCACCTATTGGCTCTACGGTCTGGTGTCTGATTATGGCCACAGCTATTGGCGGCCAATTGTTGGGCTAGCGGGGGTTTGGGCCCTGTGGAGCGGCCTTTACGCCCTCTATTTCATGAGCCTGGACAAGCTGCATCTGTGCATGGACCGGATGGATCTTGCGCTCAGCATCACCGGCCTGTCTTTTGCCAATATCTTTGCCGTCTTTGGCTTTCACCGGCGGTTTCCCAGTGATCTTTTGGCAGATCCCGGGACGGGCGCAATCCTGCTCACCGCGAGTGAAACCCTGCTTGGCTTTGTGTTTTTGTTCTTTTTGGGCCTTGGGCTGCGCACGCGCTTCCGGCTGCGCTAGGGCATAGGCCGCAAGGATCGCAAGTGGGCTTTAGCTTTTCTTGCGGCCAAAATCCGGCGCATCCGTGTCTTGCCCGGCATCAATGATGCCCCGGCGGATGGCGCGGGTTCGGGTGAAATAATCGTGCAACATCTCACCATCCCCGGTGCGGATCGCCCGTTGCAGCGCAAAGAGCTCTTCGGTGAAGCGGCCCAGGATCTCGAGGGTTGCGTCCTTATTGGTCAAAAATACGTCGCGCCACATGGTCGGATCACTGGCCGCGATGCGGGTAAAGTCGCGAAACCCGGTGGCGGAGAAGTTGATCACCTCCGAATTTGTCACCCGGTGCAGATCATCAGCCACGCCCACCATCGTATAGGCGATTAAATGCGGCGCATGGCTGGTCACCGCCAGCACTAAGTCGTGGTGGTCAGGATCCATTTCCTCCACCTTCGCCCCCAGAGCCTGCCAATATTGCGACAGCTGCGCCACCGCATCTGTATCGGCGCCATTTGGGGTCAAAAGGCACCAGCGATTGTCAAACAGCTCGGCAAAGCCCGCGGTCGGCCCGGAATGCTCGGTGCCAGCCAGCGGGTGGCCCGGCACGAAATGCACGCCCGGCGCAATATGCGGTGCCACCGCCTCAATCACTGCGCGTTTCACTGACCCCACATCCGTCACCGTAGCGCCCGGTTTGATATGCGCTGCCGCCTCAGCCATCACAGCGCCCATCGCCCCCACCGGCAAGCAAAGCACCACCAGATCCGCCTCACGCACCGCGCTGGCCAGATCATCACAGACCGTGTCGCATAGGCCAATCTCGCGGGCCGTGGCGCGGGTCTGTTCTGAGCGGGCATAGCCTGTCACATGGGCCCGCATGCCTGCCCGGCGCATCGCCCAGAACATAGACGAGGCAATCAACCCAAGGCCCAGAAAAGTCACGCGCTCATAGCTCATGGCGTTGTCTCCAAAAAGCCCCGCACCGCCTGCACCACCCGCGCACAGCCCGCCATATCCGGCACTGTGATGCGCAAACACTCCGGCAAGCCATAGCTGCCCACCCGGCGCACCAGAATGCCAAGGCTTTGCAGATGGTCATCACAAGCCTCCGCCTGTGCTTGATTGGCAAAACGGGCCAGAATGAAATTCGCATCCGACGCATCAGAGGCCACGCCCAAAGCGGCCAGTTCTTCAGCCAAATAGGCGCGGGCCGCATTGTTTTGCGCCCTGTGTTGAATGACGAAATCATGATCGCGCACCGCAGCCTCACCGGCGGCCAATGCCGGGTTGGAGAGGTTGAACGGTCCGCGAACGCGGTTGAGCACATCAATGATATGTTGCGGCCCATAGCCCCAGCCCACGCGCAACCCGCCCAGCCCGTACATTTTCGACAGGGTCCGCAGCATGACAACATTGTCATGCGCCTCAACAAACTTCGCGCCACCGTCCCAGCCTTCGACATAATCGGCATAGGCCCCATCGAGCACAATCACCACAGACTTCGGCGTTTTCGCAATCAACTCAGCAATATCTGCATCAGAAATTTTTGTTCCCGTAGGGTTGCCCGGATTGGCAATGAAGATCATCCCTGTGCGCGGGGTGATGGCGGCCAAAATCGCTTGCACGTCCACATGTCGCTCTGCCTCTGGCACACAGACAAGGCGCGCCCCCGCTGCCATGGCATAAAGGCGGTACATCAAGAACCCATGTTCAGTATGGATGACCTCCACCTCCGGACCGGAATAGGCCTGACATAGAAAGCTGATCAGCTCATCAGATCCACACCCGCAGATGATCCGCTGCGCATCCAAGCCATGCAGCTCCGCCACAGCCGCACGCAGCCCGCTGTGATCGGAAGAAGGATAGCGATGCAGCGTGCTGGCCACCTCTGCCAGCGCCTGTTGCGCCGAAGCGGGCGGTCCGTTGGGGTTTTCGTTTGACGACAGCTTGAGAATGTCCTGCACACCCTGCACAGAAGATTTTCCACCGACATAGAGCTGAATATCCAAAATTCCAGGCTGCGGTTGTGGCTGTGTCATATGATATTCCCTTCTGTCGTCCTTCTAACGTCAATCTCAAGCATTTCCAGCGGTTTTTAAACCACCAATGCCGCGCCAACCGGGCCCGCCGCGCCACTTTGGCGAAAAGCCGGGGGGTGTAAACCGGACATATAGCCCCAAACAAAAAAGCCGCGGCGGTTTCCCGTCGCGGCCTTTGAAACTTGATCTGGCGAAGATTAGTTCTTCGCGTAGAATTCCACCACGAGGTTCGGTTCCATCATCACAGGATATGGCACGTCGCCAAGACCCGGAGTGCGCACGAAAGTCGCGGTCATCTTGCTGTGATCTGCATCAATGTAATCTGGCACATCGCGCTCAGCCAATTGTGTGGCTTCCAGCAAAACCGCCATCTGCTTTGAGCGATCACGCACTTCGATCACATCGCCTTCAGAGACGCGATAGGAAGCAATGTTCACTTTCTTGCCATTCACGCGCACATGGCCGTGGTTCACAAACTGGCGCGCAGCGAAGACAGTCGCCACGAATTTGGCACGGTAAACCACAGCATCCAAGCGACGCTCCAGAAGGCCGATCAATTGCTCGCCTGTGTCGCCGCGCAGACGCTCAGCTTCCGCATAGATACGGCGGAATTGCTTTTCGGTCAAATCGCCATAATAGCCTTTCAGCTTTTGCTTAGCGCGCAGCTGTGTGCCGAAATCCGACAGTTTGCCTTTGCGACGCTGACCGTGCTGGCCGGGGCCATATTCACGACGATTAACAGGTGATTTCGGACGACCCCAGATGTTTTCGCCCATCCGGCGGTCAATTTTATATTTGGCAGCGGTACGTTTTGTCACCGGCTGATCTCCTTCGATAAAGTCGAAGCCCAACATGGGCCACTATGAAGGGCGTTGTCCTTTGGGCGAACCCCGACAGGCATCCCCTTGCGGGGGCCACCAACACCAATGGGGCGCGGATGCCAGTCATGCTAGGGGATGTCAAGGCCAAAGAGGAACGCCTTGCGACGTTCCTCTGTCATCCATAGCTCGGATGAGCTTTGGGAAGGTGCAGGGCACTGCGTCCACGTCTCTGTGAGATCCGAAAATCCCATTGGTGGCGTCTGTCCCGGCCAGATCACTGCTCAGTCTTGCGCTGCTTACCTACAGTCGTAGCAGAGGTGATTCGCCTTGTGAATCCCTCTTGTGATTTTTTTATCCACAGCCCGCATCCACCCGAAAATCAGAGAATTTAGGACGGCTTGCGCTTAGGCTTGCCCGGATCAAACGAGCGCTTGTCCACCCGCCCGCTCGGCTTGGCGCCTTTTGCCTTGCCCGCGCTTTTCTTGGATGAGGATTTCCCTCCGGGTTTGCCGCTCGCTTTGCCCGCCGAGGGTTTTGCGCTGCTGGATTTTTTCTTGAAACTCTCGACAACCCCGTCGGGGCGGTTTTGCGCGGCCGTTTTTGACTTAAATTTTGGTTTGCCTTCACTCGGTTTGGGCTTGCGCGTTTTGGGCGCTGGCGCATCGTTCCAATCTATCGGCCCGCCGGGCTTTTCGGCACGCGGCTTTTTATCTGAGCGCGACTTTGGCGCAGTTGAACGCTCATAGGGCACATCGACCGGCGGCGCTTTAAGCTCGGTCACAACCGCATTATCCTCAACAGTCATATTCGGACCCAAGGCTTTCTTGAAACCCTCAACACTGGAGAGCTTCACTTCAAAAAATGAGGCATCGGGATGAATTTTGATTGCGCCAATGTCATGTTTGGTCAGCCCCCCGGCGTTACAAATCATCGGCAGGAGGCGACCGGGCAATGTGCCCGTCGCCCGGCCACCTGGGATGGAGAACCACACGGTCGGGCCAAAATCTTCGACTCTGCGCGGCTTGGCCTCTTTAGCCTCGCGCGCATCCACCGCCAAGAGCTCTTCCGGAGCCGATTGCTTGGCTGTATAGACCCGGAAGAAAGCCGCAGCCACCTGACTGGGGGAGAAATGGGACAAGAGCTCATCAATCGCGGCCTGATCGGTCGGCGAAATTTCCTCATGCCAAGCCGGATCTTCCAAGAGCCGGGCCCGATCCTTGGCTGTCACCTCTTCGGCGGAGGGTGGTACAGTCCATTCCGCCTTCACTTTCGCCGCTTGCAAAATGCGCTCTGCCTTGCGGCGCACAGAAGGGGGCACGATCAGCGCAGAAATCCCTTTGCGCCCAGCCCGGCCCGTGCGGCCCGAACGATGCATCAAAGTTTCAAAATTGCTTGGCAATTCCGCATGCACCACCAAATCTAAATTTGGAAGATCAATCCCCCGCGCCGCCACATCAGTGGCCACACAGATCCGAGCCCGGCCATCACGCATGGCCTGTAGGGCATGAGAGCGCTCGGCCTGGCTCAATTCCCCCGAAAGGCTGACCACAGAAAAACCACGGTTCGACAGGCGTGTGGTCAGGCGATTGACCATAACCCGGGTATTGGCAAAGACCAGAGCGTTCGGGGCTTCATAAAAGCGCAAGACGTTGATGATTGCATTTTCTATATCCCGCGCCGACACATTTAAGGCGCGGTACTCAATATCGGTGTGCTGGGATTTCTCCGCAACGGTCGACACGCGCTGTGCATCTCTTTGGTAGGATTTTGCCAATGTGGCGATGGATTTTGGCACAGTGGCAGAAAACATCAAAGTGCGGCGCGTTTCAGGCGCATGACCAAGGATAAACTCCAGGTCCTCTTTGAAGCCCAGATCAAGCATTTCATCGGCCTCATCAAGCACCACCGCGCGCAGCTCCGACAAATCAATTGAACCGCGCATAATGTGATCGCGCAAACGACCCGGCGTGGCCACAACAATATGCGCCCCGCGCGCCAAAGCCCGACGCTCGTCGCGCATATCCATGCCGCCCACACAAGAGGCCATCGTCACCTGCGCTTCGCCATACAGCCATTGCAGCTCGCGCTTGACCTGCAAGGCCAGCTCACGCGTGGGGGCGATAATCAAAGCCAACGGGTGAGTGGCGCGGTCAAAAACCTCATTGGATCCCAAAAGGCTGTCACCAATCGCCAGACCAAAGCCGACCGTTTTACCGGAGCCCGTTTGTGCCGAAACCAGTAAGTCCGCCTGTGCCAATTCTGGAGCGGTGACGGCCAATTGAACGGGAGTCAAAGTGTCGTAGCCGCGCTTTTGCAGCGCGTCAGCTAGAGCTTGTTTCACGAGAGTCTCTTTCTATGTCATGCGGGCGCTGCAGCCCCCCATGGACCGACCAACCCCAATTCGGTGCCTCAGGGACACCTCAACAGAGCGCCGATAGGCGTTTTTGCAGCAGAAGTATAGGGCGGGCGTGAATTTAAGAGCCGCTGCTCCCTCGCCGCCGCATCCGGCGTTTATGGGCCGCAAACAATAAGGGTGCGAGACATCGACGATAAACCACAGAGGCTATGACCTTAATGGGCTTGAAGTTAACTATTGGCGCCAATACCCAAAAATATGGCAATTGCCGCCAAATCGCCACAAAGGCCTCAACCCCGACCGAGACCTGCGCGCCGCGCCGCACATGCAGCTGTTTGGCGGCTTGATCTTCACTAAGCCCCCAATCGGCCGCAGATTTTGCGGTAATTTCTACATAGGCTAGGTCATCGCCAGAAATGCGTTTGTAATGCTCAATTTCCCGGCGGCAAATCGGGCAGTCAGCATTATAAAGAACTTCTAATTGGGCCATAGGATCGCTGCTCACTGTTTGGTCTCTGAGCGTTAGAGATAGGGCACCGCGCGCCCAGGTCCAGCTGCGCAGGCTGGACCCGCCTCACGGCACAATCAGCTGGCCGGGCCGATGTCATACCTGTTTAATTCAGCCACATTTGGAATAGCCGCAACTGCCGCAGGTCATGCAGCCTTCAACCATCCGCAGATCAAACTGCCCGCAGCTTGAACAAGCACTGCCGCGCGCATTTTGAAGCGCGACCACTTCGGCTTGCGGGTCAGATTTGAGCCCCATGCCTTCGCCCGACAAAAAGCCCGTGGCCACCATATGATGCTCAATCACCCCGCCGATAGCGGCCAGAATCGAGGGGATGTATTTCCCATCCACCCAAGCGCCGCCGCGGGGGTCGAAAACCGCTTTAAGCTCTTCGACCACAAAGCTCACATCACCGCCACGCCGGAACACGGCCGAGATCATCCGCGTGAGCGCCACAGTCCAGGCGAAATGCTCCATATTTTTGGAATTGATGAAGACTTCAAACGGCCGGCGGTTCCCGTTGAGCAGCAGGTCATTCACCGTGATGTAAAGTGCATGCTCGCTGTCGGGCCATTTCACCTTATAGGTTTGCCCCTCCAGCGCCTCGGGGCGGCTCAAAGGCTCGCTGATATAGACCACATCTGCGCCCGTATCGGCCTCGGGCGTTTTCTCGCCCTCCTCTGACACAGATAAAACAGATCCGGTCACCGCATTGGGCCGATAGGTGGTGCAGCCTTTGCACCCTTGATCCCAAGCGGCCATATAAACGTCTTTGAAAGCCTCAAAACTGATATCTTCGGGGCAGTTGATGGTTTTAGAGATAGAGCTGTCAATCCACTTCTGCGCCGCCGCCTGCATCCGGACATGCTCAAGCGGCGCCAGGGTTTGCGCATTGACGAAGTAATCGGGAAGCTCTGCATCGCCCATCTTTTCGCGCCACATTTGCACGGCATAGTCGATCACCTCTTCTTCGGATCGCGTGCCATCTTTTTGCAGAACTTTACGCGTGTAGGCATAGGCAAAAACCGGCTCAATCCCCGAAGACACATTGCCCGCATACAGGCTGATCGTGCCAGTCGGCGCAATGCTGGTCAAAAGCGCGTTGCGAATGCCGTTTTCGGCAATGGCATCACGCACATCAGCGTCCATCTGCTCCATCGCGCCACTGGCCAAATAGCCCTCAGCATCGAACAGAGGAAACGCCCCTTTTTCTTTTGCCAATTCCACCGAGGCCAAATAGGCCGCACGGGCTATTTGATGCATCCAAGCTTCTGTCTGAGCGGCCGCTTCAACCGATCCATACCGCAGCCCAACCATGAGCAAAGCATCGGCCAGCCCCGTCACCCCGAGTCCAATCCGGCGCTTGGCCTCTGCCTCGCGCTGTTGCGCCTCCAGTGGGAAACGACTGGCGTCGACGACATTATCCATCATCCGAACCGCCGTTGCGACCAAATCAGCCAAGACCGCATCATCCAGCTGGGCCTGATCGCCAAAAGGATCAGAGACCAAACGCGCCATATTGATCGACCCCAGCAAACAGGCGCCATAGGGCGGCAAAGGTTGCTCACCACAAGGATTGGTCGCCGCAATGGTTTCGCAATAGTTGAGATTATTGGCCTGATTGATCCGGTCGATAAAGATCACACCCGGTTCGGCGAATTCAAAGGTGGAATTCATGATTTGATCCCAAAGCTCGACCGCGCGCAGGGTGTGATAGACCTGCCCCTCAAAGACCAAATCCCAAGGTTCATCCGCTTTGACTGCTGCCATAAAAGCATCCGTGACCAAAACTGAGACGTTGAACATCCGCAGGCGTGCCGGATCGCGTTTTGCCGTAATGAAATCCAAAATATCCGGATGATCGCAGCGCATGGTCGCCATCATCGCGCCGCGACGGCTGCCGGCCGACATAATCGTGCGGCACATGGCATCCCAAACATCCATAAAGGACAAGGGGCCAGAGGCATCGGCTGCCACACCCTTCACCTTTGCCCCTTTGGGCCGAATGGTAGAGAAATCATATCCTATGCCGCCACCTTGCTGCATAGTGAGCGCGGCTTCTTTCAACATGTCAAAAATCCCGCCCATACTGTCGGGAATTGTGCCCATGACAAAACAATTGAACAGGGTCACGCTGCGCTCTGTGCCTGCCCCGGCGGTGATGCGACCTGCCGGCAGAAACTTAAAATCAGATAGAGCCTCATAGAATTTCGGCTCCCAATCGGCAGATGCACTTTCTACGGCGGCCAAAGAGCGCGCGATGCGGCGCCAGCTGTCCTCAACGGTCTCATCAATCGGCGTTCCATCCGCCTGCTTGAAGCGGTATTTCATGTCCCAGATTTGTTCGGCGATTGGAGCTGCAAAGCGTGTCATGAACCGTTCCATTTATAAGCGCGTGGTGAGGCATTGAAACTAGCCCCCAGCTTTTCAAAGGTCAACTTGTATCCCGAGCTCGAATCTGATCTTTTGCAACGCATACACAATATCTAGGGTGACGAGTTGTCAAAATACATAAACTTAGTGAAGCTCAGCGTGGGCACGGAGTCGATTGAGGGTCTGCGCGCGTGGCAGTCCAGCCCCATGGCCCAGACCCGCGATGGCCTGCCGCGCCATGTCACCCGCATGTGGCCCAAACGCGGTGAAGAGCTGCTCACAGGCGGTTCAATCTATTGGATAATCAAGGGGGCAATTCTGTGTCGCCAAAAGTTGATCCGTCTCGATGAGGTCATCGGTTCAGACGGCATTCGCCGCTGTGCGATCGTCACAGAGCCAGAGCTGGTCGCTGTGGCCGCGACGCCCAAACGGGCCTTTCAAGGCTGGCGCTATCTGCAACCAAATGACGCGCCCCCTGATTTGGCACAGGCCCGCCCCAGCGATGACGCGCTGCCGGCTGAAATGCAGGCAGTTTTGGCCTCTATCGGGGTATTATAGCGGCTATTTCGCCCGAATTTTCTGTATCAAAGGCCCGCAATCCCCACCGGCGATGCGCGATTTCCAGAGGGTTGCTTGAGATTTCAGGACCAAACCATCGACCAAAATCCGCAGGTGATTGGCCGCGATCGTCGCGCCAGTGCTGGTAATATCTGCAATGGCTTCGGCTGTCTCATTCTTCACCGCACCTTCAGTCGCGCCCTGGCTGTCCACCAATTGATAATCCGCCACGCCCTGCGCGGTCAGAAATTGGCGCACCAAACGGTGATATTTCGTGGCGATCCTTAGGCGGAAGCCATGGTCGGCACGAAACCGAGCCGCAACCGCATCGAGATCATGTAGCGAGGTCACATCGCGCCAGCAGGCCGGCACGGCGACAATCAGATCTGCAAAGCCAAAGCCCATCTCAGCGACAGGCTCCACCCAATCTGCCCAATTGGCCAGTTTTTCATGCACCAAATCCGTGCCTGTCACCCCAAGGTGAATGCGGCCGGCGGCCAATTCGCGCGGGATCTCACCGGCAGAAAGCAATACAAGCTCAACCCCATCGACCCCGTCCACCCGGCCGACGTATTCGCGATCCGAGCCAGATTTAGAAAGCTGAACACCGCGCTTTGCAAACCAATCGAAGGTCTCGCTCATCAACCGCCCCTTTGAGGGTACACCAAGCTTTATCATGATGCGCTCCCGGTTGCGGCCCGCAGGCTGTATTCGGGCCGAATAATGCCGCCCACCGCCGGCACCGCCCGACCCTGGCCCAAGACGCGGGTCAAAGCATCATAGCGCCCACCTGAGGCGATCGCGGGCCAGCCGGGCTCTGCGGCATAAAACCCAAACACGAACCCATCGTAATATTCCATAGCTGTTAACCCATAGGCCGCCTCAAACCCGATCTGCGCCACATCGACCCCCGCCGCATCAAGTGCTGTGATCCGGGCGGCCATATGTGCAACCGCAGGACCAATCGAGGGCAAGCGGTCGGTGAGCGCCAGCAAGAGCTCCAAAGCCTCCGGCAATTTGCCTCTTATGGCCAATAGATCTGTCAAAGCAGCAATCTCTGCGGCAGGAATGGGCGGTGCTGCGGCCTCATCTTGCAGTTGGGCCAAACGTTCCTGCACATCCTGTGCGCGGCGCAGACCGATCTGCTGTCCGCCTGCCCCTAAAGTTTTTTGCACCACAGGCTGCGAAAACCTGTCCAGCAAGGATTGAAACCGCGCGGGGCGCCAAATGTGGCGCCGCAAAGCCGCCTTTCGCGCCTCCGAAGTGGTCAGCCCATCGATTGCCGCCCGCAAAAGTCCGACATCACCCGTTGAGGCGGTCAGACCGAGCGGAGCGAGAATTCGATGAAACAGTCCGAAGACTTCCGCTTCAATGGCTTCAGGCGCGCTACGGTCAAACACTTCATACCCCACCTGCTCGCTTTGTGCCGCACGGCCCGTCGCGCTGTCTTGATAGCGAAACACCGGTCCGGCGTAGGTATAACGGGCCGGCTCCGCGCTGACGGCCATGTGCTGCTGCACCACCGGAACGGTGAAATCTGGCCGCAGCATTTGTTCGCCGCGCAAAGGATCTGAGGTCACATAGGCGCGCGCGCGGATATCTTCACCATAAAGGTCGAGCAAAACATCAGCCTGTTGCAGAATATCTGCCTCGACCCGCACCGCACCTGTGGCCTCAAAGACCGCCAAGAGGCGTGCACTCTCTGCCCGAAGCTGGCTCATTGCGCGGTGCCCTGTGCCGCCAGCATCTCCCGCACCTTTTCGACAAGCTGCGCCCTGGGCGCTTCAATTTGACTTGGCCGGGCTTTCCATTCTTCCAAGCTGGCCTCCTTGGCCAGTTGCGCGCCCAAGATCAAATCCTTAATCTGGACAATTCCGGCGGCTTGCTCATCACCGCCTTCAATGATTGCGATGGGACTGTTGCGGTTATCGGCATATTTCAACTGATTGCCAAAATTCTTAGGATTGCCCAAATAAACCTCGGCACGAATTCCCGCAGCGCGCAGTTCTGTTACCATCGCCTGATAATCGCCCATACGCGCCCTATCCATCACGGTGATGACCACAGGACCGGACTGTGTGCGGTGCATTTGCCCCTTCATGCGCAGCGCCGCCAATAGGCGGTCAACGCCAATTGAAACACCTGTTGCCGGCACTTCTTGCCCGGTGAAGCGCTTGACCAAATCGTCATAACGCCCGCCACCTGCCACCGATCCAAATTGTCGAGGGCGGCCTTTTTCATCTTTTATTTCAAAAGTTAGCTCCGCCTCATAAACCGGGCCGGTGTAATAGCCCAGACCCCGGACAACCGAGGGGTCTAGCACGATACGATCCGCGCCATAGCCCTGAGCTGTGACAAGGTCAGAAATCTGTTGCAGCTCATCAACGCCGGCTTCACCGATGGCCGAGCCCGCAACCAAATGATGTAAATTGCTCAAAGTTTGCGCGCTGGTCGTGCCCAGCGCCTGCATGAAACCTAAGACCACCTCAGCTTGCTGAGCGGCCAGACCCGCACCCTCGGTGAAATCGCCACTGTCATCTTCGCGGCCCGCACCAAGCAACGCCCGCACGCCTTCGAGCCCCAAACGATCCAACTTGTCGATCGCTCGCAGGACGATGCCGCGCTCTTGGGCAAATTTTTCCGGATCCAAAGGATCCAAAATTCCAGCCACTTCCATCACACCATTGAGCACTTTGCGATTGTTCACCCGGATAATGTAATCGCCGCGGGCAATGCCCACTTTTTCCAAAGTGTCCGACAGCATTGTGCAAATTTCCGCATCTGCAGCCATGCTGGCAGATCCAACAGTATCCGCATCACATTGATAAAATTGGCGAAACCGACCAGGCCCGGGTTTTTCATTGCGCCAAACCGGTCCCATGGCAAAGCGGCGATAGGGGCTGGGAAGCTCATTGCGATATTGGGCATAGACGCGCGCAAGAGGCGCTGTCAAATCATAGCGCAGCGCCAGCCAGTCGTCATCCTCTTGCCAGGCAAAGACGCCTTCATTTGGGCGGTCCACATCGGGCAGAAATTTGCCCAAAGCCTCAACGGTTTCAACAGCGCTGCTTTCCAGCTGCTCAAATCCGTAGAGGTGATACACATCCGCAATGCGCCGCAGCATCTCGGCCCGCTCTGACACATCCGCACCAAAGTAATCGCGAAAACCCTTTGGCGGCAGCGCCTTTGGCTTGGGTGCTTTTTTCTGTTTGGCCATAATCAACCCCTATGTCTCGGCCTGCATTTAACCGCCCCAGCGCCGGGGGGCAACATGCGAGTTGACTGCACAGCGGCAGCGCCGGCAAAAAGACCCTTGATCCTGGCGGTGAGATCGCGCAGATGGCATGTATGACGCAAGCACTTGAAGAACAAATCGCCCATCTCACGCGCACTGTCGAAGAGCTTTCAGACGTGGTCGCCAAACAGGATGCCGAGATGCGCCGCCTAACCGGGATTGTCGATCTATTGGCCCAGCGCGCGCGCGATCGGGAGGCCGATGGCGGCGGCGGTGTTATTCTCGGTGATGAGCGACCGCCGCATTATTAAGGCCCAAGATTAAGGCCCAAGCCGAGGGTGGCTGTCTAGATCTCTTCCACCATCAACACGCCTTCTAGGCTCTTCAATGCGCCTTTAATTTGCGGTGTGACCGGAAAATCTTGGCCCAGCTCCATATCGACCTCGCCGGGCAGGCTGGCATCAAGCAGGCAAAAAGAGATCGGACCCTTCGCGCCCCGCTGAGTGGCGCGCGCCGCCTCCCGCAACACCGTCGCGACAGGCTCAATCGCATGGGGCGTGTCAAGATAGATCCGCAGGCCCGCGCCCCCCGCCTGAGCCACCGCCCCATCCATCGGTTGTACCGAGCGGCAAAGCAATTTGAGCTGCTCGGCCTCCATCGTCGCCTCAACGCTCAAAACAATCTTCGAGCCCGCCTCAAGATGTTCGCGGGACGCCTCCAGCGTATCGCTGAACATAGTGGCCTCAAAAGCGCCAGTTGTATCGCTGAGCTGCACAAAGGCAAATCGATTGCCCCGCGCAGATTTTCGCTCCTGCCGCCCGGCCACAATCCCGGCCAGTTTCGCAACCAGCGGACCCTCTTTCGCTTTTTCACTCAACTGGTCCAGCGTAATGACCCCAGAGCGTTTGAGCGCGGACATATAGTCATCCAGCGGATGACCGGACAGGTAAAAGCCAATCGCCTTAAACTCTTCTGCCAATTGCTCCGCAGGCAACCATTTGGGCAGGGGAGACAGGCGTGGCTCTGGCAAATCATCACCCGCCTCACCAAATAGGCTGACTTGGCTCGAAGTGCGCTGAGCATGGACCGCTGCGGAATACGCAACAAGATCATCCAAACTGTCGAACACCCGGCGGCGGTTGCGATCCAATTGATCAAAAGCCCCCGCACGCGCCAACATCTCAAGGGGTCTTTTGCCCACGCGTTTGAGATCCACCCGCCGGGCAAAATCAAACACGGTGCTAAACGGCCGATCGCCGCGCCCGTCAATAATCAGCCCCATGGCCTCAACGCCGACGTTTTTTAACGCACCAAGCCCGTAGACCAAAGCGCCCTCAGCCACGTCAAACCGCGCTTGCGAGCGATTCACACAGGGCGGGATATAGGCAAGATTGAGCCCTTTACGCACTTCATCAAAATAAATCGCAAGCTTATCTGTAAGATGCAGATCACAATTCATCACCCCCGCCATGAACTCAACCGGATGATTGGCCTTGAGCCAAGCGGTCTGATAGCTCACCACCGCATAGGCGGCCGCATGGGACTTGTTAAAGCCATAGTTGGCAAATTTATCGAGCAAATCCCAGGTGGCTGTGGCGGTTTTTTCGTCCACCCCATTCTGAGTCGCGCCGGCCAAAAATTTTGGCCGTTCCGCGTCCATCGCCTCTTGAATTTTCTTTCCCATCGCGCGGCGCAATAGATCCGCGCCACCCAATGAATAGCCGGCCATTTGACGGGCAATTTCCATCACCTGCTCTTGGTAAACAATGATCCCCTGCGTCTCATCCAAGATATGATCGACCGAAGGGTGCAGCCGCTCACGCTCACTTAATCCGTTTTTCACCTCGCAGTATTTCGGGATGTTTTCCATCGGCCCCGGCCGATAGAGCGCCACCAAGGCCACGATGTCTTCAATGCAATTGGGCTTCATGCGTTTGAGCGCATCCATCATGCCGCTCGATTCCACCTGAAACACTGCAACCGTTTTCGCGGCAGAATAGAGCTCATAAGAGGCCGCATCATCCAAAGGAATGGCGTTGATGTCGCCCGCCATCCCGGGCGGCGGCGTGAACAGACTGCGCCCATCGGCCGATTGATGCAGCAGGCGCGAGCGATTGATGAGATCCACCGCATTTTGAATCACGGTCAGCGTCTTGAGGCCCAAGAAATCGAATTTGACCAGGCCAGCCTGCTCCACCCATTTCATATTAAATTGCGTCGCGGGCATGTCAGAGCGCGGATCTTGATAGAGCGGCACCAATTGATCCAATGGCCGGTCGCCAATCACCACGCCCGCCGCATGGGTTGAGGCGTTTCGCAGCAACCCTTCGACTTGCTGCCCATAGCTCAACAGTCGATCCACGACCTCTTCCGTCCGGGCTTCCTCGCGCAGACGCGGCTCATCCGCGAGCGCCTTTTCGATCGTCACCGGCTTAACCCCTTCCACAGGGATCATTTTAGACAGGCGGTCGACCTGCCCATAGGGCATTTGCAGCACCCGTCCGATGTCGCGGACCGCCGCTTTCGACAACAAGGCTCCAAAGGTGATAATTTGCCCCACCCGGTCGCGGCCATATTTTTGTTGCACATAGCGGATCACCTCTTCGCGGCGGTCCATGCAAAAATCAATGTCGAAATCCGGCATTGAGACCCGTTCTGGGTTCAAAAATCGTTCGAACAACAAACCATAGCGCAACGGATCCAAATCCGTAATCGTCAATGCATAGGCCACGAGCGAGCCGGCGCCTGAACCGCGCCCGGGACCCACTGGGATGTTTTGCGCCT
>Ga0257126_1001079_pt1 | contig 20351 bp, 11 predicted proteins | sample SI060_120mmetaG_FD_190151 | JGI IMG/M metagenome (GOLD analysis project Ga0257126, IMG submission 190151) | Marine microbial communities from Saanich Inlet, British Columbia, Canada - SI060_120m | ecosystem: Environmental > Aquatic > Marine > Inlet | place: Canada: British Columbia | collected... | reverse complement strand
CATTCAAAAAGAGCCAGACGTAACAGTCAACGCTCTGCAGCGTCACACAGGTATCTCAGTAGAGAAGCTTGATGATTCTGACTTCTCGCTCACCATTGACCAAGCTAACTACTTTGCTTTCAAAATGGATGACATTGAAGAGCAGTTTGCAAACGTAGACTTCACCTCTTTGGCTGCTGATCGTGCTGCCTATAAGATGGCTGATGCTATGGACACAGACGTACTGTCGTACCTCTCAGGCCACACAACTGCAGGTGCTTTCATCACTACTTCTGCTGGTGACAAGCAAACTACAGAGACAGCCACTGGTGAATACATCACTGCAAACCACTTGGACGCAACTGACTTCGGTAACTTGACCATTTCTGGTTCAGCTACTGCAGGTGACTCCGTACCATTGGCACCACGTTTGCCAGGTGCAACTGCCCTGTCAGCTACAACTGTTTCCCCATTGACCGTACTTGCACGTATGGCTCGTAAGATGGACCAAGCAAATGTAGAATCACGTGGACGTTGGGTTGTTCTTGATCCAGTATTTATTGAGATGCTGAAAGATGAAGACTCACGTATGCTGAACGGCGACTTCGGTGGCGCTGGCCTGCAAAACGGTCTGGTGTTGAACAACATTCACGGCTTCCGTGTTTATCAGTCCAACGCTCTTCCTGCTGCTGGTACAGGTGCTGGTACTTCTGGTACAACTGCACAGTCCACTAACTACGGTGTTATCGTAGCTGGTCAGGACGATGCTGTTGCTTCTGCTGAGCAGATCAACAAAGTTGAGAACTACCGTGACCCAGACAGCTTTGCTGACATCGTGCGTGGTATGCACCTCTATGGCCGCAAGATTCTGCGTCCAGAGGCACTCCTCACAGTACGTTACAACGCTGCTTAATCACACTTAATAAGTCGGGCTGGTCTCTCATGAGGCTGGCCCCTCTTTGCTTTCTGAGGGACAACTATGGCTAACTATGTTACACTCGTAAATCAAGCACTACGCCGTGTTAACGAAGTAGAGCTGGACATCGGTGGCGATGGCTTTAGTGATGCCCGTAATCTACAGGGTTTAGCTAAGGATGCTATTAACTCCTCTGTACGTGAGCTTCTGCAGTTCACACAAGAATGGCCTTTTACTTTTACAACATATACGCAAGCCTTGACTGCTGGTACAGGTATCTACGCACTGGCGTCTGATGCCTCTAAGGTAGACTGGGACACTTTCTACATTAAGAGTTTATCTTCTAAAAGTAACACACCTGAGAAGCTCCCTGTCATTACGTATGAGGATTATCTTAGGTATCATCGCTCTGGTGAGGATGTAGGTGGCACAAACGCTTACAGCGTCCCTACTAAGATTTACCAGACAGAGGATCTGAAGTTTGGTGTTACGCCGCTTCCTGATGATGCTTATGAGATTGAGTATCGCTACTGGTCCTACCCTTCTGATATGACAACCTACAACGATGAGTGTATTGTACCTGATAGGTTTAACACTGTTGTAGTTGACGGTGCAGTAATGTACCTCATGCGCTTTCGTGCTAATGAGCAGAGCGCTGCTTTGCATCAACAGAAGTTTGAGCAGGGTATGGACAACATGCGCCGCCTATTGCTTGACAGTCCTCTGTACCTTACATCCACTGTTATTGCTGGTAAGCACTTCAACTCACAGCCAGGCATTAAATAATGGCAGATAACCTACGTACCTTTGCTACACCCTGTACGGGCGGCTTGGTAGTTAACCAAGACCCTCTGACACAGGGCGGTCAGATGCCGGGGTCAGCATTACGTCTGATTAACTACGAGCCTGCCTTGAATGGCGGCTATAGACGTATCTCAGGGTATACCAACACATACGGTGAAGTACCCGGTGAAGCTAATACTCCCGTGCTAGGTGTACACGTATCTGCTGATATCAATGATGGTATCTTTGCTGCACGTAAGCCTGTCTCTGGTAATAACTACTTGCACAAGTGGAACAACTCTACAGAGTCGTGGGATGCTGTTACTAGCGTAGGTTCTCCTACTATGGTTGGTGTATCTAAGGTACGCTTTGAAAGCTTTAACTGGAGTGCTCCTAAGTTTGCTATGGTTGATGGCGTTAACCCTGCTTCTACATGGGACGGTACGACATACGTACAGCTTAATGGCGGATATGCGCCCAGCGCACCTAGTTTAGTTGCATCGTTTAACAATCATTTATTTCTAGCTGGTGATCCTTCTGAGCCTCACAACTTATACTTTGGTTCCCCTATGGATGAAACTAATTGGACAGATGGTGGCGTTATTAACGTAGGCTTTGAGGTTGTTCAGCTTAAGACATTCCGTAATGAGATGTATATCTTTGGGCGTAATAACATTAAACGCTTAGTGGGCAATAACATTGCTGACTTCACACTACAAACAGTTACTGCTAACCTTGGCTGTGTTGCCCCAGATAGTGTAGCAGAGTTTAACGGTGAGATACTTTTCTTAGCACCTGATGGTATTAGACCCGTAACTGGTACTAACCGCATTGGTGATATTGAGTTAGCTACGTTGTCTAAGCCTATTCAGTCTATCTTTGAGGATTACACAGCTAACGAAGATCTTGCTACAATGACTACTGTAGTACTAAAAAAGAAGTCACAGTTTCGTTTATTCTTTACTAATCAAGACTCCCTTGGTATCATTGGCGCTATCAGGCGTAGCGGTCAGGGTGGTGCAGGGTTTGAATTTAGTCAGTTAGTAGGTGTATCAGTCAACTGTGCAGACAGTGGCTACATTGGTGATGAAGAGTTTGTGATACATGGAGATAGTTTTGGTTATGTTTTCCGTCAAGAAGTAGGTAATGACTTTGATGGTAGAGACATCTTTAGCTTGTTTCAAACACCCTTCTATTACATGGATGACCCTGCAGTACGTAAGTCCTTCTATGATGTAGATACGTACATGCGTTCTGAGGGTGAAGTAACTGTTAACATGGCTGTTGATTATGACTACAGTAACCCTTCCGTAACTATTGGGTCTGATTATGAGTTGTCTACTGCAGGCGCTGCAGCTTACTATGATAAAGCTACCTACGACACCGCAGACATTTATGATGGTAACCCGTCACCTGTAGAGAGTACGACTATATCAGGCTCAGCTAAATCTGTCTCAGTGCGCTATGTTGCAAATAATACAAAACCTAGTCATACTATTCAAGCTATTACACTAACATACGGCCTACACGACAGGCGCTAGAAGAGGAAAACAAACATGTCAGGCTATACACGCCAATCTGTTGCAGACATTGTACCTACGGCGGTAGTACGTGCAGCGCCTATCAACTCAGAGTACAACAAACTACGTGATGCTTTTGCACAAAGCGACACAGGTACTACAGGGCACAAGCATGACGGTACATCTGATGAGGGTTCATATGTACCTCTGATTGCTGATTTAGATGCTTTAAATAAGATACAGGTAAGCCAAGTAAATAATCGCTTTGGTGTTTGGGTTGAGGTAGCGGGTACATCTACTGAGCAGTTCCGCTTTCAGGACGGACTGATTGTACCTGTAGTAGATAATGACATTGACCTCGGTACTTCTTCCTTAGAGTTTAAGAATGTTTACGTAGATGGTACAGCATTCATTGATACAGTAAGTGTTGGCGATACTGACAATACTGTAATCACTGATAACGCATACACTGTAACAGGTGACATGACGTTTGATGTATCAGGTGATATTAACCTTGATGCTGATGGCGGTGATGTAGTACTCAAGGATGCTGGTAATACTTACGCTACCCTCACAAGCAACACAGGTAATCTTGTACTGAAGAGTGGTGCTACTACAGCTATCACATTCACTGGTGCTAATGCAGACATTGCAGGTACACTGGACGTTACAGGTGCAACTGTCTTGGACAGCACTCTTAGTGTCACTGGTCTGTCCATTTTGCCTACTGTCAATATAGATGGTGGCACTATTGACGGTACTGTTATTGGAGGTTCTTCCGCTCAAGCTATCACAGGAACACTCATTACAGCGTCTACGGGGTTTTCTGGTAATCTTACGGGTAACGTAACAGGTAATCTAACGGGTAATGTTACGGGTGATGTGACTGGCGATTTGACGGGAGACGTTACGGGTAACATTACTGCCTCTAGCGGGTCTTCTTCGTTTAATGATGTTGTCATTAATGGCACACTAAACATGAACGCTGGCACAACTGCTACAATAACCAATCTTACTACCCCTGTAAATGCAGGCGACGCAGCTACCAAAGGCTACGTAGATACATCTATCTCTGATGTTATTGCTTCTGCGCCTGCTGCACTAGACACTCTTAACGAGCTTGCTGCTGCTCTGGGTGACGATGCTAATTTTAGTACTACAGTAACTAACAGTATCGCTACAAAGCTGCCTCTGGCTGGGGGTACTATGTCAGGTATTATTGCTATGGGTACTAGCAAGATTACAGGACTAGGTGACCCTACAGCTAACCAAGACGCAGCAACTAAAGCGTATGTAGATACAGCTGATGCAACTAAGTTGAACTTGTCTGGTGGCACCATGACAGGCAACATTGTGTTGGGTGCTAACAAAGCTACCTCTACTGCTACCCCGACAGCAGATGATGACCTTACACGTAAGGCTTATGTGGATAGCATTTTAGGTAGTGCAACTTCTGCTGCATCAAGTGCGGCTGCTGCGGCTATAAGTGAAACTAATGCTGCTACAAGTGAGACTAACGCAAGTAGTAGCGCTGCCTCTGCTGCCGCATCCTTTGACAGCCTTGATGACCGTTATCTAGGGGCTAAGGCTTCCGCACCTACACTCGACAACGATGGTGATGCACTACTGACAGGTGCTTTGTATTGGAATACATCTACTAATAACCTCTTCATATGGACTGGTAGTGCTTGGAATGCTGCTGCCTTTGATGTTGGTACTGCACTATTTGATGCTGACATTGGCAGTACCGTTCAGGGCTATGACGCTAACCTTGATGCTATTGATCAGGGCTTAGCTACAACAGACAGCCCTACGTTTGTAACACTTAACGCCACTACAGTAGACTTAGGTGATTGGACTATCACGGAGTCTGGCGGGTCTTTGTACTTCGCTGCAGGTGGAAATAACAAGATGAAGCTAGATGCGTCTGGCAATCTAGAGATCACAGGTACAATAGATACTGTGGCTACAATAAGCTAATAGTGGAAGGACACGAAGATGGCTATTAAAGTTTCAGGTAATACAGTTATTGACAGTAACCGAAATGCTACGGTGAACACTCTTACCCTTGATGGTACAGCTATAACTGCTACTGCTGCTGAGTTGAATACCCTAGACGGTGTTACAGCTACTGTTGATGACCTTAACAAACTTGATGGTGCTGTTGCGACTACACAGGAGATCAACTATCTCAGCGGTGTAACCAGCAGCATCCAAACACAGTTGGATAGTATTAGCGTAACTGCGGGTAGTTTAACCAAGTCTTTTGCTTCTGGTGAAACAGCAAGCATTGCTCTGTCGTCTGCCTTGTCGCCAGCGCCTGTTGTTTCTGTTACTAAAGAAGTGCCGCAAACTGGTATAATCAGCAAAGGTGCGTGGGATGTTGCATCTAGTGGTGCAAACTATGATCGCCTGGATACTGCTTATGATACGACGCTGACGCCATTCAGTGAAGGCTGGGATATCTCTACTGCATCCTTCCTTCAGAGCTTTTATATAGGTTCTCAAGAGAGTTCTTCAACAGGTGTCTTCTTCAAGACCGATGGCACTAAAATGTATGTTATTGGTTGGAGTGGAGATGACGTAAATGAATACGACTTAAGCACAGCTTGGGATGTTTCTACAGCATCCTTCCTTCAGAGATTTTATATAGGTTCTCAGGACACAAACCCAAACGATATGTTCTTTAAGCCTGACGGTACTAAGATGTATATTGTTGGGGATGCTGGCAATGATATAAACGAATACAACCTAAGCACAGCTTGGAATGTATCTACTGCTTCCTATAGTCAAAACTTCAGTGTTGGTAGCCAAGAGTCTAATCCAAGCGGCATGTTCTTTAAGCCTGACGGCACTAAAATGTATATTCTTGGGGATGCTGGCAATGATATAAACGAATATGACTTAAGTACCGCTTGGGATATTTCTACTGCATCTTATAGTCAAAACTTTAATGTTGGTAGCCAAGAGGGTAATCCAACCTGCGTGTTCTTTAAGCCTGACGGCACTAAAATGTATATTCTTGGGTACTCTGGAGATTACGTAAATGAGTACAGCCTAAGTACAGCTTGGGATGTATCTACAGCATCTTACAGTCAGAACTTTTATGTAGCTTATCAAGATGTTGCACCCCATGGTCTCTTCTTCAAGCCTGATGGCACTAAAATGTACGTTACTGGTCAGGGTAGTAGTAACGTACACGAATATGACCTAGACCTCACTCAAACCCTAATCCTCGGCACAGGCTCCTTCGCATCTTCAGACATAGGTAAAACCATTGAAGGCAATGGCGGCGCTGTGGTATTGACTGCTACCGATGGGTCTTACGTTGAAACAACAGCATTTACCGACAGTAGCACTATTGCCGCTGGCGATTGGTCAATGACCGCCGTTACTGCAAATGCTACCGATGGCCTTGAGATGAGTAGCGCAGCCGAAAATACTTGGGATCTTTCTACGGCAGTATACACAACACTTTTTTATGTAAATCCCCAAGAAACTGCCCCACAAGGCATCTTCTTCAAGCCTGACGGCCTCAAAATGTTTGTGACTGGCACTTCAGGCGATGACGTAAACGAATATAATTTATCGACGGCTTGGGACGTATCTTCGTCAGTCTACAGCCAAAACTTTAGTGTATCCAGTCAAGATTCATTTCCAAGAGATGTTTTCTTTAAGCCTGACGGCCTCAAAATGTTTATAATGGGGGATACTGGAAACTCAGTATACGTTTACAGTTTAAGCACTGCTTGGGATATATCGACCGCTTCTTACAGCAATCAAACTTTAAATGTAGGCGGGTCGGGTACAGGCCAAGATGCAAATCCTTTTTCTATTTTCTTTCACCCAGACGGGACAACAATGTATTACCTTGGGCTTAATTATGCGTATGTAAACGCATGGAGTCTCAGCACGGCTTGGGACGTGTCAACAGCTTCGTACAGCACACGGTTTTATGTAGGGAGTCAGGATTCGACGCCCCGTGGTTTGTTCTTTAAGCCGGACGGCAAAAAGATGTACGTCTGTGGGCAAGCCGGCAATGAAATAAATGAGTATTCTTTAGGTGCGGCTTGGGACGTGTCAACAGCTTCGTACAGCACACTGCTTAGCGTAGCTTCTCAAGATGGATCCCCTAACAATATATTTTTTCACCCAGACGGCGTCAAAATGTATATGGTTGGGGATGATTATAACCAAGTATATGAATACAACTTAGGCACTTTTGTATCAGCTACTGGCTACATCCCCTCCATCACCAACGCTGGCGGCCAGATTGACACCGAATACTGGACTGACATTAACAGTATGACCACAGACGATATTGCTGGTGCTGGTGCAGCTTATTACGCTGTGTCCACTGATGATCGCACCACTTGGTCGGTTATTAAAGAGGCTGATGGTGTACGTCCGATTGTACGGGATAACGGCGGCACATGGCAGTATAATAGTGCAATCAGTGTTGCTAACGCTTGGGACATATCTACGGCAGTATTTAATAATAAAAACTTTAGTTTTACTTCTCAAGCTAGTTCTATGAGGACTGGTTTTTTCAAGCCTGATGGTACGAAGATGTATATGGTATCTATTAGTACTCATACCGTATACGAATATAATTTAAGCACTGCGTGGGATGTAAGTACTTCTGTGTATAGTACCAACAGCAAAGATATAAGTGGTCAAGAAACAGCGTCTTCAGGTTTGTTTTTTAAGACAGATGGTACAAAAATGTATCTTTGCGGTAAAAGCGGAGACGATGTAAATGAGTATAACTTAAGTACAGCTTGGGATGTGTCTACAGCCTCGTATAGTCAGAGTTTTTCTGTAAGCGGTCAAGAAACAAATCCTAGCGGTTTATTTTTTAGGGCTGATGGACTTAAAATGTATGTTGCTGGCGCTACTGGGGATGATGTAAATGAGTATACCTTGAGTACCGCTTGGGATGTATCCACTGCATCATACGTTCAGACCTTTGGTTTTAGCTCTCAAGACACTGATGTCGGTGGTATCTTCTTTAAGCCTGATGGTCTTAAGATGTTCCATCTTGGGGATCAAAATAACAATGCATATGAGTATACGCTAACTACCGCATGGGATGTATCTACAGCCTCTTATACTCAAAGTTTTAGTGTAGCTACTGAGGAGATTTATCCAAAGGCTATCTCTTTTAAATCAGACGGAAGTAAGATGTTTGTTTTTGGCGAACAAGGAAATGATGTAAGTGAATACGACATTGGTTCTGTAGGATACACAACATCAACAACTTGGGCTAACTCAACAACCAACTCTGAGCTATATGCACTTCAGCAAGCACTGACTGAAGTAGCACCTAACCGCATGGACAAAACTCAGCTAGAGGCTGTCACAGACCCCAACCACTACACGTTGGGTGATAGCTTGGACTTGATGATCGGCTTATACTTGGGTTCTGCTTCGTCAGATGTTCCAAGCTCAGATGGTGTGTCTATCAACTACGATGCTGAGAGTTTGAACAAGGGTGCAATTCTGGGGACTGATTACGACTACGATTTCCCCGATAGCACTACAGTCAGGGTAACATCTAACGCTGCGCAGAACCTCAAAGTACGGGTTGTTTAATAGCACTTGACAGATACACTAAAATGGGTTTAACTATGTCAGAGATTAAGCTTACTACAGAAGAGCTAGAAGAGATGCTAGATCGTTCAGCTAAGCGTGGGGCTAAGTTAGTCCTGCGTGAGTTGGGCTTGCAGGATGAGACAGCTGCTGTAGACATTCGTGAGATCCGTAGCTTGCTTGACACTTGGCGTCAGACGCGCTTGAGTATATGGAATACGTTTGTAAAGATAACAACCATTGCTGTGTTTACCTTCATCGGGGCTGCAATCTGGATGAAACTAGGTAACTAATAAGGACTACTATAATGGCTAAACGATTTGCAGGTTTCACTCCTGAACAGATGGGTAAGATTATACCTGAGATGCAGGGTATGCAGGCTGATGAGCAGGCTAAGTTCTTAGCATCTCAACCTGGTGCTGCAGCACGTGTTGGTAAGATGGCTGAACTAGCGCAGAAGCGTATTGGTATGGCAGCTGGTGGCATGGCTAAAAAGCAGGGTTACAACCAAGGGGGTCTCCCTGAAAAAGGTACTGCTGCTTGGAACAAACAGACATACGATCCTGTTTCAGGTAAAAACTTAACACCTTTTCAGTTATCTAATAGACAGAAGAACTTTCCTGAACAGTACGGTGTAGCTACTACTACGCCTAACACTACTGGTGGGTTTGACATGGGTGCAGGGCAACAAGGCCCAACTTATACTACAGGGCAAGAAGTGTTTCAGCCAGGTTATAATGATGATGTATCATATAAGCCTGTAATGCCTCGACAGCCTGTAGAACTTCCTTCTCTGTACTCAGGTGATATAACAAACCAAACCCTACAGGATATTATGAAGATGACTACGGGAGCCTCTCCTGTAGACCTGCAGTATGACTTTAACAAAGACGGAAAGATCACGTCAGATGATGCTTTACAGGCAGGTAAAGTAGGTGTAGGTCGTGGTACTGTATCTCAAGGTACTGACGCTGGTGGTTTCTACGATCCATCACAGGGTCTACCTACTGCACCAGAAAATATATACACTGATAGTGCCTCTGCTATTGATGCTGCCTTTGAAGAGCCTAAATGGAATGAGGGTACTACTGGTGTAAACTTGAACTTAGAGGCTGACAAGACTTGGGCTAAATCTACCGTAGATACTAATGTAGCTAATACTACTATTAAGGAAAACCCAGATAACTATACGTTAGTTAAGAAGGGTAGCTTTTACAGTATAGTATACCCAGATGGTACTTCAATAGATACTAGGCACCGTAACATTAACTACGCCCAAGGACGTGCAAACGCTTTATCTGCTTCATTTAAAGCTGCTGGTTCTATAGGTACTCAAGAACAGGTAGACGCAGCAGCTGCACAGTATCAACAACAGCTAGACCAGTATAAGACGTACTCCGCTGAACAAGCCACAGTATCACCAGAGCAAACACGTGCTAACCTAGATACGGCACAGAGTAACCTCTCTACAGAGCAAAACCTCCTACAGCAGTACACTACACAGCTTGCTAATATGGCTGCAGATGACCCTCAGCGTGATGTTATTCAAGGCTTGATTGATGAACAGCAAGTTAAAGTAACTAATGCTAAGGCAGCTTTGTCTCAAGCACAAACTAACGTAGAACGTGTAGGTATGCCTAGCACTACAGAGATGCGCGCTACTACGCTAGAAGACCCTATGTCTATGGTTACTAAAGCTGATGTAGTTACTGTAAGTGACGAACAACGTGCAGCAGGTAAGATGGCTGAAGGTACAGGGCAAGCTGATGAAACAGCAGAACAAGCTACTGTCACTACTGCAGATACTGCCCCTGATGTTGTAGCTCCTAAAGCTAAGGCTGCAGCTACTTATGATGCTACTACGATTACAGATAAGGCTAAGGCAGAACTAGAACGGGCTAAAGCTGCTACAGCAGCAGGTCTCTCCGCTGGCTCTACATTTCTAGGTGAGCAGGGTGTTGTATCAGAAGACGCTCTAGCTTCTGAGGTCAACACTGTAGCGGAAAACCGCATCAATAAAGTAAATGAGAACGTAAACCTTGAAGTAACTAAGCAACAGTTAGCAGAAGCTAAAGGTAAAAACCTAAAGGCTATTGAAGCTAACATTGCACAGTCTGACGCTCTACTTGAAGCGGTAGCGGCTACTTCTCAGGTTCAACCTGAAGAGTTACCTTCTGCCGCACTAATAGCAGAAGATCAGATGGCTCAAGCTAAAGCTATTACAGACGCTGGTCTTAGCCCAGAAGCTAACCCTGTAGCTGCTAAACTAGCTAAGTTCTCTGTAGATAATGGTACTCTTGCCCTTGCTATGGAAGGCGAAGTAAAGGCTCTTGCTACTGTAGAAGGTCAGTTGTCGCAGTTGATGAAAGACTTTGATGACGGTACTCCTGCTTGGGCGGCTGGGGCTATGCGGGCTGCTAACGCTGTAATGGCCTCTCGTGGATTAGGGGCTTCTAGTATGGCTAGTGCAGCCATCTTACAGGCTGCTATGGAATCTGCTCTACCTATTGCGCAGCAGGATGCTAACACCTTTGCACAGATGGGTATGCAGAACCTGAATAACCGTCAACAGGTTGCTCTGTCTAATGCTGCAGCACAGCAAGGTCTAGCTCTTCAGAACCTCAACAATGAACAACAGGCTAACCTCCAACGTAGCGCACAGGCATTTTCACTACAAGAGACTAACTTGTCTAACCGCCAGTCTGCAGAGATTGCTAATGCACAAATACGTGCTACACTCCAGGGACAGAACCTTAGCAATCAGCAACAGTCTAACATTGCTGTAGCTGCACGTTATGCTGAGCAAGCAAACATTAATCTGAATAACAAGCAACAAGCTTCCATGCAGAATAATGCTAATCAGTTACAGATTAACCTAGCTAATCTTAGCAGTAAGTCACAGGCGTATATCACAAACGCTAACTTAGCTGCATCTCTGCAGGCTCAGGTACTGAGTAACGAACAGCAAGTATCTATTCAGAATGCTGCACGGTATGCTGATGCTGCTAACATTACGTTTACTGCACAACAGCAGAATGCTTTGCATAACTCTAAGATGATGCAGACTATCGGTCTTGCTGAGCTAGATGCTAACATGGCTGCTACTCTACAGAATGCAGCTACGTATGCTGGCATGGATATGGCGAATCTCAATAATCGTCAACAGGCTGCTGCTCAAAACGCTAAAGCATTCCTTGAGTTAGACATGACTAACTTGAATAATGAACAGCAAATGGCTATGTTCAAAGCTCAGGCTACACAACAAGCTCTGCTGTCGGATCAGGCTGCTGAGAATGCTGCTAAGCAGTTTAATGCTGCAAGTGAGAACCAGACTAATCAGTTCTACGATAACTTGACTACACAAGTCGCTTTGCAGAACCAAGAGCAAACTAATGCTATGAACCGCTTTAACGCTGGCGAGGCTAACGCTATAGAGCAATTCAACGCAGCACAACAGAACGCACGGGATCAGTTCAACGCTAACAACGCACTTGTAGTTGAGCAAGCTAATGCTCAGTGGGAGCAAGCTATTACTACAATGGACAACGCTGCACAGAACCAATCTAACCGTGATGCTGCACAACAAGCTAACAGCTTAACTGAGACTACGTACAACAATATCCTACAGCAGGAACGTGACGCACTTGACTACGCTTGGCGTTCAGCAGAGAGTGCTTTGACTAGAGAGAACAATCTTCTAGTGTCAGAGATACAAAGAGACAGTGCGGCTGCTACAGCTAAAGGCAGTGCAGCAGGTTCAATAGCTGCTGTAGCTGCGGATTACTTACTTAAGAAGACCTTTGGAGCAATAGGATAATGGCAGGCTTTACAGAACCCCCTAAGACAACGGATCCTTTAGAGATACTGCGGTACTTTCAGGAGGAGGCATACAAGCCTAAATCTGAACAGACAGGTATTGCATCTAAACCTAAAGCAGAGGATAGTACTTCTTCTGTTATGAAGTTTTTTGCTGATTGGTGGACAGCTTCTGAGGAGAAGGTAAATAAGGCACGTGAAGAGCTTGCTCCTACTATGGAAACTCTAGCAAGAGAGTCTGCTCTACTCAATGCTCAGCAAAGAGAAGCAGCAGGTATTACACAATCATTAGTGGAGGGTGGAAGTGAAGCATATCGTAAAGAACCACCAGAAGGCACTATTACTCGCCCTGTTGCTCGTCCTTATGAGCTTGTTACCGACACCGCTAAAGATGTAGAGGAGTCTGCACCTGTAACTGCAGAGACTGAGAGCACTGGTCTTATGAGTCCTGTACCTCCTGAGAAGCCTTTACGCCCTAAGGCTAGGTCATGGTTAACAGACGATGAGATGGGGCTCCCTGATGACGATAACTATATGGGTGTTCTGGATGATGGGCCTACTCAAGACTTACTTGATAGAATAGCTCTTGGAGAAGGGGCAGACCCTAAAAAACTAAAAGCCCAAAATAAGTATGGAATAGGATCTACAGAATATGATATGGTTTATGGTTACGGTAGTGCTCTAGCACCAGATAAACCTGTGACTGAAATGACAATGAAAGAACTTGAAGCGTATCAAAGAAAGCTGATAGCCGCAACTAAAGGTAAGGTAAAAGGCACAACTAAAGGAACAAGTGCTGTAGGTAAGTACCAAGTAATAAAAACTTCTCTGTTTGGTGAAAACGGAACAGCAGCCAATCCGCAAAAAGATTCTTGGGCTGATAAACTAGGGTTAACAGAAGATACAGTATATACCCCAGCAATACAAGAGGAAATAGGCTTCTTAGCACTAAAGGAAGCAGGGTATAACTCGTATATTAACGGTAAGAGAAGTCAAGACTCTTTTCAAAATAAGATAGCTAACATATGGGCCTCTGTAGCAAAAGCAGACGGTACTGATAAATACGGTCAGGGTATTCATACGGTAAAGAAAGACTTAGAGCCTATGTTTAAATCTTTAGCACCTATTAAAACAGAAGATACAGCCGTAGTTACTTCTTTGAGACCCAAGGCACGTAACTAATGTTTGGCTTACCCCTAGAACTCATCACAATGCTCTTCTCTACCGTGCTGGGTGGAGTTATGTCTATGATAGGACAGAACGCTAAGAACAAAGCAGAGCAACAGCGAATACTCCTTGGCGGTGTAACGGAAGCACGTAACGCTGGCAAGACAGATAAGCACTTCGCATGGACACGTAGGCTCATAGCACTATCTGCAATCTTTGCTATTATAGTCTTGCCAAAGGCAGTGGCTGTATGGTATCCTGAGGTTAGCGTTATTGTAGGTTACACTGAGGTACAGGGCGGTTTGTTTAACTGGATCTTTGGTGGTGACGGTACAGTTAAATGGCAGGCAGCACGTGGCTTTGTAATCACACCCCTAGACACACACATCGTATCCGCTATCGTAGGTCTCTACTTTGGCGCTGGTTTCACTAAGTAAGGTATAACACTATGGCATTATCACCCTTTGATGGACCTATCCCAGGTCAATCTCTTACAGCAGAACCCGGTAATGCACCGTGGGAGAAACCCTCTAAGTTTTCTGATCCTATGGACGCTCTTGAGATGTACATGGAGAAGCTAGGTAATGAAGAGATTGTAGATGATGTAATGGATATGCTTGATGTAGGCATCCCCATTGACACTGTTGCTGGTGCTATGCTTGGCATGGGTGTCATGGAAGGGATGCACACAGTAGACGTTAAACTCTTGTTGCGCCCCTTTGTAGCAGCTCACATCAAGTCTCTGGCAGACGTTGTAGGTGTAGACTATAAGATGACTATGGCAGAATACGATGACAAAGATGCCAAGGCTGAACAGAAGCGTAAGGCTAAGCTATCTGCTAAACTTGCTATGCGTACTGGCTCTATTGTACCTGCCAAGGCAGACGAAGGTGAAGAGCTTATGATGGAAACACAGCAGCAGCTAGAAGAGCCACAAGAAGTACAGCAAGAAGAGCCACAAGAATTACAACAAGAGATGCCTGCAGAAGAGTCTGTAGGGCTAATGGCGCGAGGACAATAAGATGAGTTTTGCAGCAGGTTTCGCTACAAGTTTTGCTAACACGTTTGTTGGTAATCTTAAAGATAGACAGGAGCGTATTCAGGCTCTCGTGGATGATGGTATTGCTTCTGCTAAGGCTGTAGCTCCACGTTACATGCAGGCGCAGGGTGAGTATAAGAACATCCTTGAGATAGGTGATATGCTCAAGACACGCTACAATGTTACAGATGAAGAGTTTGTAGCACTAGCTCAGGGTACAGATATTACTAAACTCTACAGTAGTATCGTACAAGAAGATACACAGAGAACTGCTGCAGGACGTGCTGGCATAAACAAGGAAGACTTCATTAACGTCATTGATATGCCTGACACTGTGTTACCAGAGAACGTAACACGTGAACAGGCCATTGCTCAGATTATGGGTCTTCAGACTGCAGCACTTGAGAAAGAGGCTGACCCTAAGAGTGAAGGCGCACAGGTACGTGCAAGAGGTACAAGTCTATCTGAATTCTTAGGATACAACCCAAATCTATCTGCTGAGAAGCAACTAGAAACTATGAAGATCATGGGTTATGATGTCTCTGATTTAGAGTACTTCCAAGCTACACAGGGACTAAAGCAAGAAGTTGTACCTGGTGTTACACGTACTCGTGATGTACTGTTTGATGACATTGACTACGATAGTAGCAGCTACGAAGGTACACGGCGTAAGTTTAACTCTATGTTTGCTACACGTCTGGCGGGTGAAGATATTTCTAACCCTGACACATTTCGTACTACTACAGGTATTGCACAAGAAGATAAACAGGCTATGCGTGACAATGCGCTAGAAGCATCTATGGCTATGGCTAAGCTAGAGCTTGACATCGTTAACTCTGGCGCTGGGCTTGGCTTGATTGGACCTGCAGCAAGGCGTAATCTGCTAGAGGGTATCTTCTCACAGATTGATAATGGTACTGCAGGCGTACAAGAAATACAGACGCTTATTCAGAACATTGAAAACGGTACAGCTATGGGCGTTATCAATAGCATCTACAATGAGAAGGGGCTTTTCACTGCGGAAGACTATGAAGCCATTATTAAGGGTGTTAAAGTTAAACCACGTGGTGAAGTGGTAGTAGGTCTAACTGATGATGATACGAGTCTTCCTAATGCACCTGTAGTAGGTCTAACTGATGATGATATGGGTCTTCCTAGTGTACCTGTAGAGCCTGAAGCTGTAGAGCCTGAAACAGAAATAGAAAAACTACAAGCTCAGATTGATGCAGAGCAAGATCCTATTATAAAGAGAGCATTGCAGAATGAATTGAATCAAATGAAATCAGAAGTAGTCGATGATGGGTCTATAAGAGAAACAGGTGCAGCAGCTACAGCACAGCTTAACATAGATAACGCAGAGAAGAGGGCTGCCGCTGTTTCAAATATAACGTACTCAGACTGGGAAAAACTGACACGACAAGAACGTAAAGATAGAGGTTTGCCTATACGGAAGATAGACGCTGCTTATACTGATCCAGATGCATGGCTACCAGAGGTAGAAAAAACTACAGATATCCTTGCGGAAGGGCCAGAACCCAGTATGGCTGAGAAAGAATACACTTCTGCAGCACAGTTTATTGCAGATAATCAATCATCTATTTTAGAACATCTTGAGAATGACGGTATTACAGAGGAGTCCAGTAAAGAGGATATTAAGAAGTCCTTGAATGCTTTCTATAGAGCTAACCAAGACGATCCTTCTATTGGTAACTACATTGCTAATGCGCCTATATTAGACATTGACAGAATGGCAGATGTCTTTAAACTTACCTTGAAAAACCTAGAAGAAGAGTAAGGCATTACAATGGCTGATACAAACAACTACTACACTACAGAGGCAATGAAAGACAAAAAACTGTCTGACTTGCGTACTGATAGTGCCTTCCTTAAGGACTCCATAACCTTTCTTAAGAGTAACCGCCTACAGTACACAGATGATGACTTAAAGGACATGTCTGCTTCTGACATCACAGATAAAGTCCTAGAGCATATGCGCTACCAGACAGTCAATGAGCGTACAATGTACAAAGACTACTCGTTCATTGCTGATAACAATACACCAAAACAAGAACGTGAGGCGTTTAGTCGTTTGATGTTTGCTTTTGATAACGCTAAGGGTGAGGGATGGTTTGACCGTGGGGGTGAGAAGTTTCAGGACTACGCTGGTGCTGTATTATCATCCCCGACAACTATGGCCGCTGCTGCTGCAGGTCTATTTACTGCAGGTACAGGCGCTGTAGCTATAAAAGCAGGTGCTGAGTTAGCTAAAGGTGCAGGTAAAGCTGTGTCAGCTTCTATGCTACGTGGTGCTGCTATGAACTCCCTTAAGAAGGCAGGCATTACTGCAGCTGCTGATGGTAGTATCTCCGCCTTAACAGACTTAGCTAATCAGCGTATCCGTCAAATTGGCGGTAAGAGTATTGGTGAGGAGCGTGATATAAGCTTAAGTCAGGCTGCTGTGTCAGGAGTCGTTGGTGCCGCACCTGGTTTAGCCTTGTATGGCGCAGGGCGTACTGTTGCTAATCGTGCATCTAAGAAGTTAGTAGAGGCAGGGCAGGCTGGCGAAGAGGCGATGAATGTACGCCGTGCTGCAGCCAGAGAATCAGCTAAGAAGTTGTCAACCAAAGCTAAGAAGACTAAAGAGGGTAAGGCACTTCTTAAATACGTATCCAACAACATGTTACGTGCTATTGATCCACGTATGGTAGAAGAAGGTAAGATTGTACGTGAAGACATTTTTAGTTCTGATTTACCAGACGGTATCATTGGAGGTTTTGATGTAGACACTATCCAGCGTATTGCTGCTGCAGGCTATGAAGTAGCAGAAGAGATGGGTGTCACAGATGATATGATTAAACAAGGTAAGCGTATTACTGAGGTCATTGCTGATAGTATCAGTAGTGGCGATGGTAAAGCTCTTGCTGTCATAGATACCATTAGAGAGAAGTACAGCCTGTCTCGTGAGCAACTATCTGTAGCATACGCCTCAGAAGTATCTGATGCTGCTCGTATCTTGCGTAGCTCTCGTACAGCTAAAGATAAAGTATACGCTAAGCGTGTAGACTCACTGTTTGAGGCAGGCATGTCTCCTGTTACATCTGATGAAATGAAGGTCATGAAGGATGTTAAGCAGGGTATGTCTTCTGTTGTGATTAACAACCTGAAAGACCTTGAGAATGCTAGACGTATGTTTATGACATCTCAGCCTGCTACTACAATGCGCAACAACATCTTCTCTGTAGCTATGACAGGTATTGATTTTGTGGATCAGTTATCCACTGCAGCTGTTCGTGCTGTACGTCCTAATGCAGAAGCATCAGCAGGATCTACCCTAAGAGGTTCAGCAGATCACCTCAAGTATCTCACAGGTGATACCTACGTTGCTGAGGCTTTAACGAGTCTGCTTCATGAAAGCGCACCTAAGCGTATGCAAAAGGTATTCTATGATGCAGCTATTGCTGAGGAAGCTATTACAGGAAGCAACAAGTTCTCTAAAGTAGGTGCAGCTATGAACGTTCTGAACACTATGTCAGATCGTGTAGTTAAACGTGCTGTTATTGCTGGAAGTATTGACCGTCAACTTAAGCAACTGGGCAACGAACAGCTTGGCACTGACGTTATGGATATGATGCGCAAGGGACGTACACAGGATTTGCCTGATGATATACTGCAGACAGCACTAGATGAGTCACTAGCATTTACATTCCAGCGTAGGTTCGGTGGTAAAGACGCCAGTGGTATGAATAAGGCTGCAGCCAGTGCTATCCGCACTATTCACAACTACGGTCTTACACTGGCAATCCCATTCCCTCGCTACCTTGCATCTCAGGCTAAGTTTGTGTCAGACTACACAGGCTTTACTGTAGCTAGACGTATTGCAGCAGGCAAGCGTGTAGACGATGCTGAGTTTGGTAGAATGGCTACAGGTGCCTTAGGTACTTTAGGTCTACTGAGTGTATATCAAGATAAGATTTATGATGGTACGTCTTGGAATGAGGTAGTTGACCCTAACAACAACCGTACATATGACGGTCAATCAGCTATGGGGCCACTTACTGCACATGCCTATACAACAGACTACATTGCTCGTCGCTTAGAGGGTATGCCCACCAAGCCTGGCAAGGAAGTACGTGCTGATCTAGCTAAGATACTTGGTGCATCTGAGTTCCGTGTTGATACAGGTTTTGTTGATTCTGTTATGGCAGGGCTTGATGGGCAGGGCTGGGATAAGTTTAACAGATCAATGGCTGATACTGTTATACCCATAACTTACCCTCTGGCTGTGTTTAAAGATTTCTACGGACAGTTCGATCCTCGTAGTGCTTACCTCCCTAACACAGAAGATCCTACATTCTCTATGCTTGATATGTATGGTAAGAACGTGCCAATGAATCTTTACCAACGTGCGACCCGTCAGTTGCCTGACTTTAATACTGACGAAATGGCTAACACCTTTAATGAGATGTTCGGTACAAACATTGATAGTGATGGCGTTATGAAGTACCTAGAGTTCTTCTCTTCAGCTACACGTACACAGTTCCAAAGTGACTATGCTCAAGACGCATTCGGTAACGATCTTAAATATGACGCTATTCGCATGAACGTACTAGGTGACGGACCTCTTCGTATTCTTGATCCTCTTGACAAGCAGCTTACTGGACTCGTGGGTAGACCACCTAAGAACGCACTAGAGCGTGAGATTACTCGCCTACAGCTTGATCCTTTTAAAATGTACAATCCGTACAGAGAGAAGAACAGACTTCTTGAGACAGGATTTCAACAGTTTGCTCAGGGACGTATGGCTCGTGACATGGAGCAGTACATGGAAACGGAGACGTATCAAAACTACTCTGATGAAAAGAAACGTCTAATGCTGCCTAAACAATTTAAAGGGTTTGAGTCTTTGTATCGTGAGGTTGTAGAAGACCAACTTAAACGTTATGCTTCTGCTGAGCCTGAGTTACGTAAAGACTATCAGCTGTACATCAAAGGTGAATACAAGGCTATGTCTGACGCTGAAAATAAACTAGCTCAGATGGTCTGGAATGAGAATCGTGGGTATTATTCTGAAAGCTTGGACCGTGTCTTTGAAACAGAGGATATGTCTATAGAGGATGCAGTAGAGTTTATCAAAGGTAATGATGATTTCACACCTGAAGAAAAAGGTATATACGAGACTAACTTGTATCGCTTAATAGTTGACCAAGAAAACCTTGCAAGACGTAGAATGATGCAAGTGTCTAAAGGGACAGCTAATACGTTAGCTGCAGACTAACAAACGAGAGAGGGGAGCCACTAAGCTCCCCTTTTCTTTATCGTATACCGTGTCGTTTAGCACAGTGTTTTGCCCATAGCTGACACGCAGTTAAATGCTCTAAGGCTTTATCCTTCTCATGCGTAAGTAGCAGATTCTTCTTGATGCACTTCTCAAGCTGCTCAGCGTGTTGAGATAACTCATCGTAGAACTTAATGCGTGTACCTTCTATGTGTGCTTTCGCTTCTTGTTCTAGTTTCACAGACCTTCCTTCATAAATACTTT
>Ga0257126_1001078_pt1 | contig 20353 bp, 25 predicted proteins | sample SI060_120mmetaG_FD_190151 | JGI IMG/M metagenome (GOLD analysis project Ga0257126, IMG submission 190151) | Marine microbial communities from Saanich Inlet, British Columbia, Canada - SI060_120m | ecosystem: Environmental > Aquatic > Marine > Inlet | place: Canada: British Columbia | collected... | reverse complement strand
TTATTATTTTTTTTATATAATTCTTCTTCATTTATTACACGATTCATATTTGATTCATTTTTCTGTTTTAAATTATCACCCTCTTCAATATTAAAATTTATATTCCTAAAAGATATTAAAGGTACTTTAATTTTACCATTTATTTCCTTCTTCATTATTTTATAATAATATGCACCTGTTATTCTATCAAAATCATCAATATATTTATTAATTTTACTATTAACTTTATATCTATCTTCTTTAACATTATTAATAATATTATTATATATTAATTCTAAATTTTTATTAGTCAATTCTTTAGATTTTACTATAGATCTATTTTTATAATAAATATCAGCTATTTTAGGAACTATAAAAGATCCATCCAAGAATATCATTTTCAAACATTTGGATGAATATAAATTAGTAAAATGTAGAGCAAACCAACTACCAATTGAATGACCTATAGGAACAAATTTAATATTTTCATTTTTATATTTATCTATCAGCAATTTATATATTCTTTTACATTCTTTATCGATGTTTATATCATCTAAAGTTATTTTATTTGGTTTTTTAAACAAATTACAATATATTTCTTGCCAATCTTCTAAATTTTCTTTTTCACCTGTATAATAATAATTAATATCATATTGTTTGGGTGTATAAATATAAACCTTTCCTAATTTTTTTAATTTCTTTAAAAAGTCTAATTTCTTTAGTTTATATCGTTTTTTAGTATCTTTAGTTTCTATAATATCGTATTGCCAAAATTTTTCAGTCTGTCCAAAACCGGGAAAAAGAATAAATAATATCATCTGTATATAATACTATATATTTTATAATTATTAAATATTTAATTGTTTAAATTAAATATTTATGTTCGTCTGCTAATTTTTTAGTAAATTTTCTTAAATTTTGTAATTTATCATTATAATCTTTATCAAATTTATTATCATTATTTATATCATATCTTGGGTTTCCACCTTTATTATCACAAAAATGATTTTTTAATGCAAATAAATTTTTTGGTGAATAAACAAAGTTATACCAATCATCGCAACACCAATTAATAATTTCTTCAGGAAATAAAAATCCAAATATTTCCATATGTTTTCTTGTAAACATTGCTTGTGTTAATATACGATTATTATTATTAATTGGTCCTGCCATTCCTATATCTCTATTTTTTTTAAGTTCTATAATACAATCTTTCACCCATCCTGATGTTGTAAACTCTATATCATCACCACATTGAAAAAAATAATCACAATCTTCGTCATAAGCTTGTTTAAATAAAATATTCCACATTTTAGTTAAATGCCCAGGTGTAACATCAAGTTCAATAAATTTAAATTGTACATTACTTATTTTTTTATCAGATACTAATTTATTTAAAGTTTTTTTATTTTTTTTTACAGAACTATATATACGATCACCTTTATCATATCCAATATAAAATATATATGTGTAACCTTTTGTTAATGTATTAATAAATGTTGATACAGTATATTTGTATAAATAACTATCTATAATATTATTCCATTCATCTTTATTTTTTGATGTTGAGGGTACTAAAATACCAATTTTTTTCATTAAAATAAAACTAAATTATTATTTAAATTATTTTTAAATTAATTTTACCATCTTTACATGTTTTTATAGCGTGTTGTTTTAACTTTTTTATTCGTTCACTGTCATAAAATGTATTTTTATTTATTTTAAATAAATTATTATATTGTTTAGGATGTATTACACCAAACCCATATGTTGTTATTTCTTTAATATTAGTAAATTTACTAATAAATTCAATTAAACTATTTGTACTTGTTAATGAACTATCTAATGTAATAATATTACTATTTGGCACAGGGTTTGTTATTAAATTATAAATTATATAGTATCCATTAAAATAATCTTTAATATGATTATATATTGATTTTTTCCAATATCCATTAACATTAAATTTATTATTTATATGTAAATATTCAGGTATTAACAAAAACTTAATTTTTTTTAATTTATTCTTATCAATATCATATATTGCTTGTGCATCATTACAACATAAAAAATCTACGTCTTCTAAATAATTACATGACTGATTGATAGCACACCGTAATTCTTTTGGTTGTTTTATGATATCATTTTTAAAAGTTGGTCCTTTACCATATACAACACAAGTATTATATTCATTTAATTTTTTAAGTTCGTTCAAATTATTTTTTGTAATTACTTTAATATCCATATATATATATATGGATATTAAAAATAATATATTAACTAATGGTTTTATTGTAATAAATAATGTTTTTAGTTTAGATGAAATTAATGTTTTTAAAAATGAAGTAAATAATTATGTTAAAAATAATAAAACTATTAAAAATGCAAGTGGGATAACAATACCTGATTTTATAAAATACCCAGAATTTAGTAATATAAAAAATATAATAAATAATGAAAAAATAAATAATGTATTAAAAGAACTCTTTAATGGAATAGATTATAGATTTTGTGGTCATAATGATATTGGTATTAATCGTATAACTGGATGGCATAAAGATAAATTAAATGGTGATTATGCTAAATATGAAACTATTGATATTTGGTCAACGCATGAAAATGAAAAGCATGAAATTATAAAAGTATTAATTTATCTACAAGATCATTCCAATAATAATGATGCATTAAAATTAGTACCAAAAAGTCATTTAGTTAGAAATATAAAAACGGAAAATCATATACAATTAAAACCAAATATAGGTGATATAGTTATATTTGATCAACGTATAACACATAGAGGTATGGATAAACAATGTAACGATCAAAGAATATTAGTAAGTTTTGGATTTGGAAAAAATAATATATTTACAGATAACTTTGAAAAAGGAACAATATTACGTCAAAATAAACAAAATAATATATAGTTATATATATTATATATATGAAAATACTATGTTTAATACCAGCTCGTAGTGGGTCAAAATCATTACCACATAAAAATATTAAACTATTAAATAATAAACCATTATTAGCTTATTCTATTGAACAGGCTAAAAATAGTAAATATAATATGCGAATTATAGTATCTACTGATAGTAAAAAATATTCTGATATAGCAAATAAATACGGTGCAGAAACACCATTTTTACGACCGAAAGAAATATCACAAGATCATTCAACAGATTTTGAATTTATAAAACACACAATTGAATGGTTAAAAGAAAATGAAAATTATTATCCAAATATAATTTTACAATTACGTCCAACACAACCTGATCGTAAAATTTCAGATATAGATAAATGTTTAGATATATTTATAAAAAATTATAATAGTATAGATAGTTTAAGAACAGTAGTAGAAATAGAAAAATCGCCATATAAAATGTATACTATAGAAGGAAATAAATTATTACCAATGTTTAATAAATATAATGATAAAATTGAACCATATAATATGGGAAGACAATATTTACCAAAAGCTTATTTACATAATGGTTATATAGATATTCTTAAATCAGAATTATTAGAAAAAGGAATGATTAGTGGTGAAAATATTTATCCATATGTAATGAATAAAAATGATACCATAGATATTGATACGATTGAAGACTGGGATAATTATGAAAAGAATTTGATCATATAAACTTTTAATTTACTAATTTCGTTTTCTATTATGTTTAACTCACTATTTGAAAATTTATTTTTAAACCAGTCTAAATCATAATTACAAATTTTACTACCTTCACTTTTATAATTAATTAATTTAGAACATTTAATAAATTGTTTATCTTTATAATAATAAATAGCTAAACGATGTGATCCATTTCTTAACATATATTTATTTTCGTATTCAATTGGAATATCAATATCTACATTTTCTAAATCATTAATTAATTTTTTAAATTTAATATGTGTATTTTTTCCATCATTTTCTCCAATTCTTAATTTTTGCATTTTTAAATATAATGAAAAATTATAATCATTATTTTTCATATATTGTTCAATACTATATTTTCTTACTAACATATCAACCCTTTTAAATACATCATTATCATAATTACAATAAATTAAATATTTAACATTAATATATTGTTCAATATAATTATATTTTAACATAATATTTTTAATTTGTTTATTTTGTTCAAAATTGTCACACATATGTATTATAATATCGTGAACATAATTATTAATTTTAGATTTATATTTATCTCTAATTTCTTTTTTAATTTTTTCAATATCTACACAAATATCATTTCCATTTCCTTTTTTTCTAAATGTTGGATTTTTAATATAAAATGTAAAATATATAAACTCATTATCTTTCATACTTTTTAATTTAATATTTTTAACTTTATTAGGATCAATATCATCAGTACTATAAATTTTTAAAACAATATCTTCAAAATCTTTTCTATTATTATATTTATAAATATAATAATTAAATACGGGATACTTTCTATTAATTTCTTTTAATATATCATTATAATACTCACAACAAGGTGCCCATAAAAATCCACATAAGTTATTTTCTATCATTAAATAATGTTAGATATTCTTAATTATTTAAAAGAAATTAATAAATACAATTACGCGTTAACAAAAACAGATGTACCATATATGCCGTCAGATTTCCCAAATAATTATCCGATTGGTAAAGATATGGATATTTTTGTTTCATCTAATGATTATAATAATATGTGTAAAACAACAAAAGAATATTTTAATAAATATACACAATATAATATTAAAATTATTGATCAAAATAATAACTGGAGATTAAGAATGGAAGAAAATAATAAATTACATTACCAAATTGATATAACTATTAATGATGATTTTATAAAAAATAAAGTTAAAGTTAATAATTATTTTATTTTATCATTAGAAAATGAAATTAAAGTTAGACAATTGGAATATAATAAAAATTCAAATAAAATACACCATAAAAAATGGTTAGATAAAATAAGTACTATAAATAATGATTATTTTATTTCAAAAACTAATATTAATACTAATAATGATTATGATATAATAATACCATTTGGTATTAGATGTTCAAATGCATTAGCATTAGTAAAGTTAGAATATAGAAAATATTCTTTACCATTTGATTATATTCATATAAATGATACTAAAAATTTATTTGATTGTTTAGATACTGATTTTAAAAATTTTTTAGAAAAACACCCAGATGATAATACATTAAATTTATATAATATGCAAATAGGGGTAAAACATTTATTTCCTAATTTTTATGATAAAAATAATAATAATCATTTATTACTTAAAAAAAGAATTAAAAGATTTTATGAAATATTAAATTCACATAAAAAAATATGTTTTATATTTTCAAATGAAGATTATTTTTACTCTGAAAAATATAGAAATAATAACGAAGATTTCGAATACTTTGTTAAAATTCAAAATTTATTAAAAAAAAAATATAGTAATTTACAATTTGATATTATTACTATAAATGGATATGAAAGTAGTAATTTTCAAAATATTAAAAGTATTTATGTTAAACTGAATAAAAGACCTTTTTTAAATAGGACAAAAGAAAACTTTCATAGTAGTGAAATTATAAATTATCAAAATAAATATAGAGAATTTTTAACATTATTAATTAAAAAAATATTAAAAAAACCAAGTAATAATTTTACTTTCTTAAACTAATTCTTTTAGCATTTTCACCATCAAAAAGTCTTCTTGGTCCTGGTTCATACATTATTGTTTTTTCAATATCGCGAATATTTTTTATCATTAAAAAATGAAGTAAATAAAAATCCACATAAAAAACATCACAAAGAATGGTTACAAAATAATATAATTCCGTCAGTATAATTATTTATTTTATGATATTTATCATTATATTTGTAATGATATTTATAAAAATTACTTTTAATTAGTTCATTGATAAACTTATATACTCCTTTATTATTATTACTAGTATTATAATCATCAAAAACTATAAAACCAGTATCCGATAACAAATTATTATAATTTTCAAAATCAGCTTTTACACCTTCATAACTATGATCACCGTCAATAAATATTAAATCATATTTAATATTACTTACTTGTTTAATAATATTTTTATTTCTAGTATTTCCTTTAATTAATTTAATATTTGATTTACTATTATTATTATTATTAATAAATTCATATATATCTGTTTTATTTAATTTATCTTTATAAAATGTTTCTTCAAATAAATCAATACCAATACAATTATCAAGTTTATATTGAGATTGAACAACATATGACATACTGCAACCATTATGAACTCCGATTTCTAAATAATTTTTTATTTTTTCACCATACGCTTCTCTTAACATATATAAAAATTTAACACGATGATGACATAATCTATTATTTTTAACATTATTATTTAATATTAATTCATTAACTTTTAAACTGTCATTTTCATATTTTAATATATTATTCATATATATATATATATATATTTATTTTCTTAAACTAATTCTTTTAGCATTTTCACCTTCAAACAGTTTTCTTGGTCCTGGTTCATACATAGTTGCTTTTTCGATATCACGAATACCTTTAACCAATTTAATTAAACCAGATGGTTCAATACTTGAACTTTGATCACTTCCCCACATAGTTCTATCTAATGTTACATGTCGTTCTACCCATGTTGAACCCATTGCTACAGCTGCAAAACTTGTAACTAAACCGTATTCATGACCACTATAACCAATTTCTTTACTTGGATATTTATTTTTAAGATGTTCAATATATCTTAAATTTAAATATTCTACAGGACAAGGATATGTAGAATTTGTATGCATAATAACATCTGGTTGTGCATTAGAAACAGCTTCTTCAACTTCTTTTTCTGTACTCATCCCTGTACTCATAATAACAAAGTCAAATAATTCACGAGTTTTACGACATAATTCTACATCAGTAATACTTGCTGAACCAAGTTTAGCAATACGTGTATACTTGCTCATTAATACAGCACTGTCAACATCCCATACACTTGCAAAAAATTCAATCCCTAAACTTTTAGAATATTCGCATAATTCTTCAATTTGTTTTTCATCAAATTCCATACGATGTTTATATCCTAAATATGACATTTCTCCCCATGGGGTTTGTCGTCTTTTTGCTTTTTGATGTTCTGGTACACAAACATCTGGATTACGTTTTTGAATTTTTACATAATCAGCACCAGCAACTTTAGATAACATGATTAGTTCTTTACAAGTATCCATACTACCATTATGATTTATTCCAATTTCTGAAATTACTTTTACCATTACCATTATACATTTCTATTTTTTAAATATAGTTATAATAATTCTAAAATTTTATCATTTATATTTTTATATTTTAGATAAGGTCTATAACAATGGTAATCACTAAATTTTCTATTTTTAATATCGCTAATAATATAATTATCAGTTATATTAAATGTATTTCTATCTAATCTTTTAAATCCAGTATTATTATCATTTAACATTACAAAATTAGTTTTATTTTTCCATTTATTAATATAACTATATAAATGTAATTGATCTAAAGACCATCCTATATTACCATGGCCATTTACATATTTATTATTTTTATAAACATCATTTAATCTATTTATTATATCTTGTTTTGTTTTAATATTAAAAATTTCTCCCCATACTTTATTTGTTGCAGTATTATAACACATTGCATACTCTTTATTACAATAAACAAAATTTCTTAAATATATGAATTTATTATTATCATAATTAGAAATATTTTCTGTATAATAAATATTATTCATTGGTACAATATCTATATCTGTAATCATTATACCATTTTCATATTGAAGTAGTGCAGGATATAATAAACGAATATATTGAGAAATAAATGCTGTTGATATATTTTCAATTGGTTCAAATAATATAATATTATCTTTATAGTTTTGTAAATTTTCTGGTATAGTATTAGCAACTAAAATTATTTTTACATCTACTTTAGGATATATTTTTTTCCATACTTTTATAAAATATGGAACAAATTGAATATATAATTTATTTTCATTTACTGCTGTTAATACGCAATCTAGTTTCATTATAATAATTATATATATATATTTATATATATAATTATGGAAAATTATAACTTGATAATTTTAGTAATTGCAAATTCATCATATATATATGATAAATTTATTATAAATTATTGGATACCTTTTATTAAATATATTGAAAATAATAATTATAATATAAAAATATATTTTTTATTTGATGAAATACCTAAACACTTAGATATTTCTGAAAAAAATATAATTTGTAATAATCAAAAAGTTAATTTAATACCAGGTGTATTAAAAAAAACTATATTTGGATTTGAATATATTAATAAAAAATATAATTATAAACATATTTTAAGAACTAATTTAAGTAGTTTTTTTATAATTGATCAACTTGTTAAAATTAATAAAGAACTTGCAGATAAAAATATTTACGCCGGTATAACAACACATAATTTAGTTAGTGGTGCTGGATTTTGGTTATCTTCAGATAATATTAATTATATTATAAATAATAAAGATAAGTTAAACTATAATATTATTGATGATTTATCATTATTTATATTACTAAAAAATAAAAAAACAACTAAATTAGGCAGATATGATTATTATAATCAAAATAATTTTGAAAATATTTATAATAATATTAAAAATGGAAAGTACTATCATGTAAGATTAAAAAATGGTAATAGAGAAAATGATATAAAATGTATTAAATTCTTAACAGATAAATTTTATTTAAATAATTAATAATATTTATATACATATATGAAAATATTATTAATACAATCTGCAGGACAGCATGATGGAACCACTCAATTGTGTAAAAATGATTATCTTAGAGAAGTTTTAGCTATTGAATATGCTTTTAAAAATAATGGTTGGGATACTCTTGTATGGGGATATAGATTTCCTAATTTCAAGGATAAAATAGATTTTAATAGTTTTGATTATATTTTAACACTTGAAAATTATGAAATGGAATGGTTACCTGATTTTTCTAAAATTATTAAACCAATTAAAATGCAATGGATAATTGATTTACATTTTCAAAAACCAGAAATATATGGTAAATTAACTCAACATATGGATATTGTTTTACATTCAACTAAATCTTTAATGAATAATTTTGCAAAAGTTTATCCAAAACAAAAACATATATGGTTTCCAAACGGTGTAGATGATAGATATTTTAAACCACGTGATGTAAAAAAAACAAAAAATTTAATCTTTATTGGTAATGTATTAAATCGTGGTGAATTAATTAATTATATGAAAAATAATTTTAAAATGAAATATTTTATGAAAACTGGTGAAGAAATGCTTGAATTAGTAAATAAAACACGAGTTAATTTTAATCACTCTATTTCTGTAGATGTTAATTATCGTAATTTCGAAACTATTGGATGTAAAGTATGTTTATTAACAAATTATTTACCAGAATTAGAAGAACTTGGTTTTAAAAATAAAGAAAATTGTTTAATGTATAAAAATGAAGAAGAAATAAAAGAATTATATAATTATGCTTTTACAAATCAAAATTATATAGATATTGCAGAAAAAGGTTATGAATTATCTAAAAAACATACATATATAGAAAGAATTAAACATTTAATTAAAAAAATTTAAATATATATATATATAGATGAGAACTTGTAGTAAAATATGTAATTTTTTGAAATCTTTAAAAAATGCATTTAAAAATACTTTTTTTTGCTGTTGTTGTGTTTATAAAACAATAAATGATTGTGACAAAAGAATACGACGATGCTAATTAATTAAATCTCTTAAATATTTATGTAATATATTATCATTTTCATCAAATGCTTCTCCTAAATATTCTTTACCATTTCTTTTAATTTTAATACTTTTTTTATTATTTTCATAATTTAAATATGAATCTTGAATAAATGCATCCGCATAAAAATTTTTATAAAGATTTTTTAAAAAGAATTGGTCTGGTCCTTTTTGATATATTTGATTATTTCTAACAAAATTAATACACCATTCTGCTATTTGGAATCTTAAATTTGGTATATTATTATTTTGAAATCCCCATAATCCTCCTAAAATTTCAGTTGTATGATATGGATGATCTCTAATTATATGTAATGTTTTTTTACTTTCTAACCAATCTTCTATACAAGATAATTCTCTTTTTGATAATCTACAATCTGTATCACGTGACATATAAATACTATTATTTGGATTCTCAACAGGATAAAAACGAGTAAACATCATAAACCACCCGGGCATACTACAACATTCGATTGTATTTTTTAATTTATTTTTAACATTAATATCAATATCTTTTCGTGTATAAAAAATACAATTATAATTATGTTTATTATATTGAGCTTCATTTTTAAGTGCGCCTTTTAAATATAATTTTGTTTTTCCATATACACAAAATCCAATATTATTTTTTTCATAAGAACAATATTTTTCTATTTTATTATTTTTAAAATTAATTATACCATAATAATCACTATTATTGTAATTTTTTGGTATAAATATTAAATCTTCAAATATTACTTGATATCTTTTATCAGCAGATAAAAATATTGTATTTAATGTTTTTATTAGTATTTCTTTTTTATTACAATCATATTTATTTGTTATTATTTCAAAATCATAATCTTCTATATTTCCAAATTTAATAACTATATCTAAAATTTGTAATTTTTTATTTAATAAAGTTGTTTTAATTTTAATCATTAATATAAAATAAAATAATGATTTAAATCAAATATTAATTATTTTTTTTGTAATAAGGAAGGTCCAATCATATATGCACTAATAATTAATAATAATGCGCTGACACTCCATAATGTATAATTTACTAATATGTATACAATTAATGTTAATACAATAGTTAGAATAATAGATATACCAAATGATAATGTATTATATAAGTTTATAATTACTTGTATTAATCCAGCTAATATTGGGAAATAGTCGCTTAATAAATCTTTAAGTGATTCTATTGGTGCAATTAAAAGTGCTAAACCAATAAATAAAACTAAAAATACTAATAAACGTCCTCCCCATCTTTCCATAAAATTACTTGAACTTTTTCTTTCTAATATAATTGCTCTTATTTCGTCTATGCTACCAATTTCATATTTATATATAGGTATTCCATATTTATTTTTTTGTTCTCTATCACCACTACCAAGTAATCCGTTCATTACATGTAAATCTGTACCTTCAGGTATTGAATAAATTTTTAAATCATATGTTGTTTTTATCTTTATATCGCCCTCCGTTGTTTCAGAATTCCAGTTCTTTTCAAATATTTTATTTTTTGTTGCTAAATATTTATAATTTTCATCAGTTAAATGTTCATATTTTTTTATAATAGAATTTATATCTGAAGATATAAATTTACCATTATTTTCTGTTTTTACATCATAAGTAATATAATAATTTTGTAGGGTTTCAAGATTATTATAACCTTGATCTTTAATGTTTTTTTTAATTTGTGTTAGTAATTTTGCTGTAATATTAGGACTAACGGATTCTGTCATTGATTCAAGTGTTAATGTACTATTTGTTATTAAATCACCTATATTTGATTTTAATAATTTTGACTCTTGTCTATTTTTTTTATTATTTATTTCTGAAATAAAACTAGATGGTATCCATAGTATAATTAATACTATACCAATAATAACACTAATTAATGAATTATTCATATATATATATATATATTATAAAAAAAACTAAATATTTCTAAATTTAATTAATATGATAGAAGATTTATATAAAAAAGATACAATACTTGCATTTACTATATCTTTTTTATTATTTTTTATTTTTACAAAAAAAATTATACAGGGATTATTATTTTCATTTCTATTTGTTATAATATTTTTAATATTTTTAAATTATATTATTTAATCGATTGAAATAAAAATAATACAAAGAATGAATAATACTGATAAACATAATAATATTGATTTTCTATTATAATCTAAATTATTAAGTTTTTCTATATTTTTACTAAAATTAATTATATATTCTTTTAAATTTTTATCCATATATATATTATATTATATAATATAATATATATATGGATTTTCTTATTTTACCTCATCAACTTTTTAATAAAAAATATTTAGATAAAAAATATGAATATCATATTTATGAACATCCACAATATTTTAAAAAATATAAATTTAATAAAAAAAAACTAATATTACACAGAGCTAGTATGAAATATTATTATGACTATTTAAAAGATAATAATTTTAAAGTTAAATATTATGATTATGACGAAAAACCAAAATTAACTGAATATACACTATTTGATCCTGTTGATAAATTAAAATTAACAGGAAAGTATACAATTATAGATACACCAAATTTTATGCTAAATAAAGAATTAATAGAAAAATATAGAAATAAAACAGATAAATTTTTATTTACAAATTTTTATATGTGGTCAAAAAAAGAATTAAATATATACCCAACTCTGAAATCAAAAGATAAAATGAATAGAAAGACATTTAATAATAATATAAATATACCTAAACTACCAAGTAATAAGTCAGATAATAAATATATAAAATCAGGTATTAACTATGTAAAAAAAAATTTTAGTAATAATTATGGAAATACTGATAATTTTATTTATCCAGTAACACATAAAACAGCTAAAAAATGGTTAAAAAATTTTATTAGTAAACGTTTTAAATATTTTGGTCCTTATCAAGATTATGTAAAAAAAGATGAGGATTTTATGTTTCATTCAATATTATCAAGTAGTATAAATATTGGATTATTAAATCCGTTAGAAATAATAGATGAAATTAAAAAAATAAAATCAAGAATACCAATAAATAGTTTTGAAGGATATTTAAGACAATTATTTTGGCGAGAATATCAAAGATATACTTATATTTATGTTAATTTTAATAAAAATTATTTTGGTAATAGAAAAAAATTAACAAAAGATTGGTATAAAGGTACATTAAATATTGAACCTATTGATGATTTAATTAAAAGTGGTTTTGATACTGCATATATGCATCATATTGGTAGATTAATGTTTATTGGTAATTTTATGAATTTAAGTGGTATTTCTCCTAAAGAAGGTTTCAAATGGTTTATGGAATTTAGTATTGATAGTTATGAATGGGTTATGCATCAAAATGTTTTAGATATGGTTTTTTTTGTAACAGGAGGTGAAACAATGAGGAAACCATATGCAACAAGTAGTAATTATGTTTTAAAAATGAGTGATTATAAAAAAGGTGAATGGTCAGAAGAATGGACTGAATTATATCATAAATTTATGATAAGAAATAAAAAAAAATTATGGAAATTTAGATATCATTTTCCTGGATTAAAAAAAATATAATTATATATATATATGAATAACCAACATAAACGATATTTATTATTTTTAGGAGTATGTATTCCTATACGTTTATCATTATTTTTTTTAAGTGATTATTTTTATGATAAAAAAATATTAAAAAATATATTAAATATTATTACTTTGTGTATTGCATTAGGATTTTTAAGAATTTATTTTTTTGGTAGTAAACAAGCAGACAGTCAATTAGAATGGTTAGGTGAAAAAACAGTTTGGTGGAATGATTTAAGAATTGCATATGGATTAATTTATTTATTTTTTTCATATTTTTATTTTATGAATAAAAAATTTAGTTCATACTTTTTATTATTAGATGTAGTATTAGGATTATTATCATTCTTAAATCATCATTTTATAAAGTAATAATCACTACCATAAGAACTATAACTAACTGCATCATTATTTCTAGATACTTTTAATCAAACAATTAATTAGATAACAAAATTTAAAAATGTATAATTTTTTATAATAAAAGTAATATAAACTATTATTATAATATTTAATAATGTATAATAATTATTTTATTAAACAAGGAATTTATATTGAAAATAATAATCAAGGATATTGGTCCGCAACAAAAGAACAAGCAACTGCATATAATAACTTTCCAATATATAAATATACTGGAATGGGATCAACTTATTGGATGGGATCTAGTAAAGCAATAGAAACTGTTAAAGGAATTACACATAGTTTTTATATGATATTTAATGGGAATGAGTTATGGTTAAAAACAAGTGATGGTGTATTAAGACATATAATTAAAATAAATAGCCCCCCATTACCACCAAAATAAATTAAATATTATTTTTTTTTAACTTTTTATATAATGTATAAAACAAAGTTTGAATATCCAGAATGGTATACAGAAAAAACATATAAATTTTACGAAAAAAAAATAAAACAATTAAAAAAAGAAATTTATTTACATAGTAGGTCTGCTGCTTATTATTCTAAATTACATTTTAGAATATGTGCTCCAAGTATTCTTATTACTGGAATATCTGGTATAACATCATTTTTATCAAGTTCAAGTTTGATTAATGATGAATATAAAACAGGAATATCATTGAGTGTTGGTATACTTGCATCTATATCAACAATGTTTCAATCATTTTCTAGTACCGTAAATTATTCAACAAAATCTAAAATTCATAGAGATACTGCAGATCATTATGAAAAATTATTAACAAAATTAGAATTTGAAATGGAATTACCAAATGAAGAACACTTTGTGGATAATCTTGAAAAAACTATTTTAGATATTCAAAATAAATGTAAATATTTTCCACCAAAACATATAGTTGATTCATATAGTGAAGAAAAAAGTATATTAAATCATGAACAAAAAGATCATGTTTTAATTAATTTAAATAACTCTGATAAAGAGTCAGAATCTAATGATTCAATGACAAATATATAAAAATAATATTAGTTTTCTTTATTCTCTTTATTCTCTTTATTTTCTTGATTATATTTATTTTTTAAATTTAAATATTTTTTTTTATATTTTAAATATTTATTTAAAGAATTTTTTTTAAATTTGTCTTTTTCAGCATCTGGTTCCTTGGCGGCCATATATATATATATATATAAATTTAATATTATTTTTTAACATAATAAATATAATATGTTTTATTTACTTTTTTTTCTTTTTTAGTATGAGAAAAACTAGAAGGTGTAATATAACTAAAATACATTATTATATAATATTAATGTATTTTTTATATATATATATTAAAATAATATTTGTGTATTTTCTGCAATAAATGGTTTTTTTAATTGCATATAAGTAACATCTTCTTTTAAACCTTTATATTCAACTGAGTTTTTATGATTAAACCAAGAAACTATAACTTTATTACCAACTAAATATTCATGAACTCTTTTATTATACTCGTTTCTAAATTCACTTCTAAGATTATCACTAATGCGAACAAAATTTCTATATTTATTAACCATGTCAATTATAAAATCAAGTGTTATTACTGAAATTATAATAGATGCACATGAGCCAGTTACCATTGCTTTTTCTTTTTTACCAGTATCATAATATTTTTTGCTAATTTCTTTAGTTGTTTGGATTTGTTCAATATTAATAGTTTCTGATGCATATTTTAAAGGTCCTAATAAATGATCTGGTACATGTATTAATTTACGAGCTATTACAAATACAATAGCTTTATGTGGATGATATTTATTATATATATCTTCATGAATTGTAATTTCATCACAATTTTCTATATTTAACCATGTTGCTTTATATAATGTTTTACCATTATTAGTAGTTTCAACTCTACTTGGTTCTCCATATGCTTCAACAAGAGTAATTAATTTATTTTTTACAATATTATCATATTGTGTATTTTTTGATAAATTAACAACAGAATTAGAATTAGAATCATTTTCGTTAAATAATTCTTTTATTATAGATTGTTTTGAATTATAAATCATCATAATAATAGCAAAAATACATATTATTTTTAAAGTTTTATCTACCATCATATATATATATATATATATATATATATATTATTTTTTAATATATTCATATATTTTTTTTTGTAAGTTTTTACCTTCTATCAAATTATCACAAATAAAATAACAATATCTAATATAATTATTACAAAACATGCCATCAAAATCATATTCAATATTTAAACTATCTAAAAAATTTTTTATATTTATTTTACTTTCTTTTTTTATAAAAATTGGAAAAAAGTATTTATCTTGAATATCTATTTTTTCTTTTTTTATCATACTATCAATATTATCTTTTGTGTATAAAAATAAATCTAAATTTAATCTTAAATGCATTTCAATAATATAATTATTAATAACCTCTATATTAACAAATCCAGTATATGTATCTAAAATATCTTCAATAAATATTTTTATTTTATCTGGTAATATATAATTTTTTTTATAATAATGATATTTAAACATTCCGTTTTTATCTGGTTCTGAAATAATACAAAAATATTGTATTATTTTTCCATTTAACATATTTATATCTAAATTATATTGAATACCGTCCAAGTATTTTTGCCAAAACATACCAATAGAATTATTATTTTTGTATTCTTCTAAATTTTTAATAAATTTAAACCCATTACTCATACCATATAAATTTATAATTGGTTTTATAATAATAGGAAATTCAATTGGTATTATACCAACAGGAGCACAATCTAAATTTTGCATTTGTGATAATAATAATTTATTATATACATCATTATTATTAAAATAAGATTGATATGCTTCTCTATCATTTAGTGGAATATTTGGATATTTATCTCTTATATAAAGTAATATTTTTTTCATTATATAATGGAATTAAATAAAAAAAAAATTTATGAACGTATTTCAAATAAAAAATTTAATATTGATAAAAATAACTTAATTGAATTAATTAATAATACATTTAAACTTACTAAAAATATTATAAGTAAATATATTTTTGAAAAACCATTAAATAATTTAAAACATAATATGAATCCTTTATTATGGGAATATGGACATTTTCTATTTTTCTGGGAATATTTAATTGTACGTAATTTATATAATTATGATTATATACCAATATTAGAAAAGAATTATTACGATTCTTTTTTAATTTCTAAAGATAATAGATATTACTATTATGATAAACTAGCTAATTTAGAAGAATTAAATTTACTATTTGTTAAGATACAAAAAATTATTTTAGAAAATATAAATAAAAATGATAATATAATTAATAAATATTTAATATATCTTGGTTGTTCACATCAACATATGCATAATGAAAGTTTTATATTTACAATGAATAATTTAAATTTAAATTATAAATTTACAAATAATTATAATTATAATGAAAAAATTATAACTGATATAAATTTTATTGATATTAAATCAGATAATTTTATACAAGGTGTAGATAAAAATTGTAAAACATTTTATTTTGATAATGAATATCCTTCTTTTAATGTAAATATAAATGCATTCTCTGTTAGTAAATATTGTATAACAAATTATCAATACTTAAAATTTGTTAAAGATGGAGGATATAAAAATAAAGAATTATTTACACCAGAAGGTTATAGATATATTCAAAAAAATAATTTACAAATGCCATATAGTTGGGAATATATAGATGGAGAATATTATGAAAATATTTTTGGTCAAAAAATTAAATTAAGATATAATCATCCTGTTAATGTAACTTGGTATGAAACAAAAGCATATTGTAATTTTTATGGTTTTAAAATGATTACGGAAAGTGAATGGGAATATTTAGCAGATAATAATATTAATAGTATATGTAACTATACTGAACCAAAATCAGTTAATGAAGAAAAAAATGTAAATAGATTTGGAGTTTATGGTTTATATGGGAATTATTGGGAATGGTGTGAAGATTCTATTTATCCATATGATGGATTTGTAATTGATCCAGTATATAGAGAAATGTCATATCCTTTTTTTGGATATAAAAAAATATGTAGAGGTGGTGCATGGTGTGTTCCAGAATTTCTAGCAACAAGAACTTATAGAAATGCACAATTACCAGATTGTTACTATCAATTCATAACTTTTAGAGTAAAAAAATAATATTTTTATTAAAATAAATTTTTTCTTTTAATAACCTCTACAATATTATTTAATGCTATTTGATAACAAGCCATACGTAGATTTATATTAGTTTTAATATGAATATTATAAACATTATTAAATGTTTCTTTCATTTTATATTTATATATATATTAAAAAAAATCTTAATATATATATATATATAACATGAACTATCAAAATAAATATTTAAAGTATAAAAAAAAATATTTTGATTTACAAAAAGGAGGCGTTTTAGATCCTGCTATTTATAAAACCGTTGTGTGGAAATTAGAATCAGAAGAGGATATTAGAAAATGGAATGATATTATATCTAGAATCCGAAGTGAACCTGATGTTAAGGCATTCTGGAATTATCGCAGAGTTAGTATTTCAACGGCAGGGATATATAAGGCGGGTGTTAAATCCAATGAGAGAATTAATCCACATATTGCTATAGTAATTAAGCAAGAAATTGAATCATTAAATCAATTATATAGTATAGGGAAAGATACCGACTTACTTGATAGCATTTTTGGATTTGTTCCTTTTTCTGTGATGGATACAGATAATCAATCTTATAAATTAGTATTACCAATGGGTTTACAAAAAACACCTACTGGATATGGTATCACGTCCCCAGAACAGTTGCTACAATATGCTGTTCGTGCAAATAGATATCAATTTGGAGACTGGATAGTTAAACCAGGACCCGATGGTATTAAGGGTCTTTTAAATCTACTATTCACTGGTATTAAAGATTATATAAAAAAGAATATTGTTATTATTACTAGATTTTCTGGAACAGAAACAAGAATAGAACATAACACTGCTCTTCAAAGGTGGTCAAAAAATTTTCCAAATAGATTTAAAATTGGATGGGGGGCAAGATATGCACATTTTATTCATGATAAGGACATTGAACTTAAACGATTTGAACAGGCTAATGTACAATCCGATAAAAAAGCAGCTCTTCGTATAGTAGAAGGTATATTTGATACTGTTAATCCAGAAAAAGCAGTTGAAGATTATAAATATAATCCCAAAAAAGGTGGTATTTTTTTTGAGCAAAAAGAGAATATATTAACTATAAAACAAAATGATGGCACTAAATTATTTTCAATTAAAGATGCAACTACATTTCCACCATTAAAAAGCCTTCTTATTCCTTCTCATTCCGGTGGCATGGGAATACTAATAACCGCTTGGGATGAAATACCTTCGAAAACTAAACAAAAAATTTTATTAACAGAAGAAGCAATTAGTGCTATTAAATTATTAAATGAGTTAATTAAATAATTAAAAAATTCTTTTTTTCTTTATAATTTGTTCTATTTTATGTATTGCTAAAATATAACAAGCTACTCTCATTGATATATTTTCATTTATATGTTTATTATAAACATTATTAAATGTTTCTTTCATTTTATTTGCTAATTTTTCTAAAACAGTATGTTTATCCCAGTATTCACTTCTTTTATTTTGTAACCACTCATAGTAACTTACAACAACTCCACCTGAATTAGCCATAACATCGGGAATAATATCAATATTATTACTTAGAATATTTTTTTCGGCATCTAAATCAATCGGACCATTAGCGGCTTCAACTATTAATTTACAATTCAATTTCTTACCGTCATCTCCACAAATAACCAATTCTTTAGCGGCAGGAATAACAATATCACATTCAATAGAAAAAAAATCTTCTGGTGAAATATCTTCACCATAAGAATATTCACTTATTGTTTTATGTTTTTTACAATGTTCTTTTAATTTAAATACATTGAAACCTTCATCGCTTTTAATACATCTAGTATGATCAGCAACACCGACACAAACCATTCCTAATTGAATTAATAAAATAGCTGTATTAGAACCAACATTACCAAATCCTTGAACGATAAATGTTTTACCACATAAATTAAAATTCTTTTTTTCTGCCCATAATTTTATACATTCTACAACACCAAAACCAGTTGCTTGTTCTCTACCTTTTGAACCACCACATTCTAAAGATTTACCAGTAAAAACCGCATTATTATGACTATTAGCTTTCTTCTGATATGCGTCTGTCATCCAATCCATAATTTGTGAATTAGTACCTAAATCAGGAGCAGGTATATCTCTATTTTCACCAATATATTTATACATTACACTCGCATAACCTTTACTAATTCTTTCTAATTCATCTTTTGAATAATCATATGGATTAATTTTAATACCACCTTTAGCACCACCATATGGTATATTTTGTAAAGAACATTTAATTGTCATCCAAAATGCTAATGATTTCACTTCATCTAAATAAACATCGGTGCTAAATCTAATACCACCTTTAAAAGGTCCTAAAATATTATTATGTT
>Ga0257126_1001071_pt1 | contig 20400 bp, 31 predicted proteins | sample SI060_120mmetaG_FD_190151 | JGI IMG/M metagenome (GOLD analysis project Ga0257126, IMG submission 190151) | Marine microbial communities from Saanich Inlet, British Columbia, Canada - SI060_120m | ecosystem: Environmental > Aquatic > Marine > Inlet | place: Canada: British Columbia | collected... | reverse complement strand
GCTTGTGTCATTGTTGCTACAGTCATTATACAGATCCTCTCAAGTTTTCGTTAACTTCTATGCCACGTTTGATTGTTCTATCGCCACGTGCAATGTTACGAATGTCGCCACGGCAAATGCCAATGTCGTTTAATTCATAGTCGTTTAACTTGCTGAGTTCTTTATAAGTTTGTTTGTATGATGCTTTACGTTCTGCACGTTGCTTCATTGATCTACGTAAGTCATTGAATCCTTCGATTGCATCTTGAATCCAACTTGACGCTTCTATTACATAATGTGCCATTAGTTGAATACTCCTGCTCTTGGACCACGACCACCGTGGGTTAGCATATAAGAATAAGCATATCGCCAATCTTTTCCGTACTCTGTTTTTGCGTATGTGAGCATCTCTTTTTCGAACTTCCGTGTTGGAAGTGGGTTTCCAAGTAAACTCACAAGACCGCTGAATGTATCTTTAAACATTTCAATCTCCTTGATTAAGTTTTTAGGATGCTTGAGGAAAGCAATACCCCGGAACTTCCCCGGCGGTGCAAGCACCTTTGGTGCTCGTCAATCACTTGTAACGGATGGATGATCCGCATTGTCTATCCAATGTGTCTATGTGTGTTGTCAAAACCACCATTGCAGTTGCTTTAACGCTTGTATTTATACTTTACTATTACATAATACACGGTATTAGGGCTAAAATCAAATGCTATTTGCAAATACCCGTTATGCGTTAAACGCATATCGTATTCGGTTGACATTACACAAATAGTTTTGTACAATAAATAAATGGTAGGCAACGTCGAGCCTACCTATTATGTGAGCGCCGTGGAAAAAGCGGCAAGCAGAGGAGAAAACAATGGACGCACTCACCTTATGGAGCCTAGTCGGGTTCCTATTCGCAGCATATGCTGTGATTGCAAATGATTCAGTACAAACTCTCGGTACTTGGATGGCATCGAACAATGAGAGATTCAAGTATACAACATTATGGGGAGCCGCAAGTGCAGTGTTACTTGCAACACTCTGGTATGGTTGGTATACAAATAGCGGTGACATCAGTTACGGTCGACTTAATAAAATACCTTGGGAAGAAATACAATGGTATCACGCAGCCGCCCCAGGCATACTTGTGTTATTAACAAGACTTGGTGTCCCGGTATCAACATCCTTTCTAGTGTTGAGTGCTTTTGCAAGTACTTTTGTGCTAGAAAAGATGTTGATGAAGAGCATTATGGGCTACGGTATTGCGGCAATGTTTGCATACGGAGTATGGTATGTAGTCAGCAGAACACTTGACGAAGGTGTAGCAGTACAAGAGAAGAACAAAAACTATTGGCGCATAGCACAGTGGTTTGCAACAGGAGGCTTGTGGTGGACTTGGTTGTCACACGATATGGCCAATATTGCAGTGTTCCTTCCAAGAGTAGTACCTGTGGATCTAATGGTGTTGATTAGTTTTGTATTTGTAGGAGGCTTGTTCTTTATGTTTAGAGAACGTGGCGGCAAGATACAAAATATTGTATTAGAAAAACATAACACTCGTTATGTAAGAAGTGCAACGCTAATTGACTTGTTCTATTGGATGTGTTTGTACTTCTTTAAAGAGCTGAACGATATACCTATGTCAACAACTTGGGTGTTCGTTGGTATGTTAGCTGGACGTGAACTTGCTATTGCACAGTTTACAGGCAAGCATAAATTTAAAAGTGTATTTCCATTAGTTGGAAGAGACTTTATGAAAATGATGATAGGACTTGGAGCAAGTGTTGCCCTTGTACTGTTAATACATTACGTTATTGTTCCTAACGGACTGTAACAAAACGGAAAGGCAGTGTTCGACGGCGCTGCCTTTTTTCTTGACTTGTTTCTCTATTTTTGTTATATACTATATATGATAATAGATTGGAACATAGACCAAATTAAAAATGAAATACGCAAAATAACATTTGCGGGCACCGATCCTCGAATGGACGGATTTGTTACCTGGCGATGCAAACAAGACCTGTACAAATTACTTTGGCATATTGAAGACGAGCTTGAACAGTGTAGCACATACGCAGACGAAGAAGAATTTTTAAAAGAACGAGATAAAGAAGTTCTTTGGAAAACATTAAAGAAAAATCCACTTGACAAGTAACACATAGTTTTATATAATATACACAACAACACGGGGAAAGGACCAAGTTTGAAAATGAAAATTATCTCAGGGAATGCAAACATACCATTAGCCGAAGGAATCGCAGAACACTGTTTTGCCGGCTTAGTTCCAGCAAATATTTCAACATTTGCGGATGGAGAAACAAGCGTTGAGTTTGATGAAAACGTTAGGGGCGAAGATGTCTTTATAGTACAAAGTACAGCAACACCAGTTAATGATAGTTTAATGGAACTGTTGATTATGATTGATGCGGCAAGACGTTCAAGTGCTAAACGAATCACAGCAGTGATTCCTTACTTTGGTTATGCTAGGCAGGACCGTAAGAGCGCAAGTCGTACGCCTATTACAGCAAAACTAGTTGCCAATTTGTTAGTAACAGCAGGCGCAGATAGAATCCTTACAATGGATCTACACGCAGGACAGATACAAGGCTTTTTTGATATTCCGGTGGACGATTTAACAAGCCGTGTTGTGTTTGCAAAAGATATTAAACGTAGTATTGGTATTGTAGATGATCCTGAAGTTCAGCAACAATCTACAGTGTTTGTATCACCAGACGCAGGTGGTGCTGTTAGAGCTCGTAAGTTTGCAGATATGTTCCACGGGGACATTGCTATTGTAGACAAACGCAGGCCTGAAGCAGGCAAGAGCGAAGTAATGGCACTGATTGGTGATGTAAAAGGTAAACACGCTATTCTAGTTGATGACATTGTTGACTCAGGCGGAACACTATGTAAAGCAGCCGAAGCAATTATGGAAGCAGGCGCACTAAGTGTTCGTGCTTATATTACACACGGTGTACTAAGTGGCGATGCTTGCTTGAAAGTTGAGAAGAGTGTTCTTGACGAACTTGTAGTTACAGATACAATTAAGAATCGTTGCCCTAAGAATTGTAAAAAGACACGCCAAGTAAGCGTGTCTCAATTACTTGGTGAAGCAATTAGGCGTGTGTCTAACGAAGAATCAGTATCAAACTTGTTCTTGTAGATCTGTTAAATGCTTAATGTATTCGTCCATTGAATGGTCACTAAAGCTATCTACTTTACCTTGCTTTAGGCCCATCCATAAGCCGCGCAACTTGTCTTTAACTCTTTGCCAGCCAGTAGGTTTACGATATTTGCCATATGCATTTAAGTAATGTTCAGTACCACAGTGCCTAAAGCCCATTAATACAAGTGGAACAGTTGTAACTATATCATTATTGTTTTTCCATCTGTGGTGTACAGTGCCAAAGCTCTTGACATATGTTGGCCAACCTACTCTTGGACTACCATAAGTATAAAGCTCTACTGGATCATTTAACTCTATGTTACATTCGCAACGATTGGCCATAATAGTTGCCATTGCCGCTCCTAAACTATGTCCACATATCCATAATTTCTTGCCTATGTTAACTGTACGTGCAATATCTTCGCACACCATAGGCCAAAGTTCATCTACTTCTGCTTTGAATCCTCTGTGTACTCTACTAATTGTTTCAGCAACAACAGGAAATGCCTTTAAATCTGCACTAATGTCATTGAATTCAGTAGGTTGTGTTCCGCGACACGCAATGACAAGATCGTTCTTATTCATAAAGCGGTATGCTTGTGCCCCTTCTTTATTGTAAAATTCTACTGTTGTAAATCCTAATTGCTTTACTTGACTTTTTACTTCTTTGATGTTATCATTGTAAGCAATACTACTAAGTTTTGCAAACAACAGAGAACGCTCAGTGAAAGTCATTTTTGAAATACCCATATTAGCCCCTATTAGTGTAATGTCTCTTAATATATATATTTATAGTTTATCTACGCTAAATACAATAACGGAGCATTAAACGATGAAGAAACGTACTAGAAGTATATTAGATGAATTGAATAACTTGGGTCGTGCCCAGGACAATGATCTTTTAATTGAAACTACAGCAAATAATATTATAGAAAGTGCTATTAATTTACTTAATAGAATTGGCAATACTTATGATGAAAATACTGCTGGCGAATTAGAAAGACGTTTCCTAAACAGTATTAAAAGCGGAGACCCACGTAAGTTTAAACGTGGTATCACTAAAGTAATTGAGAGTAAAAAGAATGACCAATAAACTTTTTGAAGGCGGATCGATGCCAGGTGTAGGACCAATTCACATTGATGAAATTAACCCTACTCTAGATACATTAGAAAAGCATCTAGGTATTGACCTAAAAAACAATGTTCTTGGTAGCGTTGGTAAAAAAGAGTTCAGCGGCGATATTGATGTTGCAATACAAGTTGATGCAGACAAAATTCCAGAGCTAGTCAAAAAGATCGAAGCGTGTCCTTTAATTATGGATATTGCAAAAAGTTCAGTTATAATGACAAAAGTTAAAATTGAAGGCTTTGATCAAAGTAAACAAACAACTAAACCACGTACAGGATATGTACAAGTTGACTTTATGCCAGGTGATCCAGAGTGGATGAAAACATACTACCATTCACCGAGTGACAAAGAGTCTAAATATAAAGGCGTGTTTCGTAACTTAATGATTGCAACTATTGCAGCCATTCGTGACAGTAGAGCATCAGGCGAAACAATTGACGATGGTCGTTCAGCAGAAGTAGAACGTTGGATTTGGAGCCCTACAGAAGGGCTTGTAAGAATTAAACGTGTGCCAGCACAGCGCAAAGACGGCAAAGGGTATACTAAAAAGAACATCGACACACCTATACAGAAACCAATTAAAAATCCAGATCAAATTGCTAAAGCATTAGGATTAGATGGCGCAAAAGATTTAAACAGTTTTGAAAGTTTACTAGCAGCAATAGAAAAAAATCTACCTGCAGACGAAGTAGAAAAAATTAAAACTAGTTTTGCTAAAAACGGAACAGTAAAGGATGTTGGCGTTCCAAGTGAACTTGTGCAGAAGGAAAGTTTAGCTGATAAGCAAATGAATAGAATATTACAATTATCAGGATACAATCGCTATGAGGTTTAACGAGTTTAAAACACCATTGACAGAGTCAATTAAACTTACTGAAGGTGCTCGTATTGAACACTTAGAAGATTTAGTGTTTAGAGAACTACCACCTAGTAAAGGAGCCAATCGTGCTTTACAAAGTCTTATCAATATGGAAAAAGGCGGTCACACAGATGTCACCGTTAAGTGGGATGGCAGTCCCGCAGTCATCTTTGGGCGCAATGATGATGGTGATTTTATATTCACCGACAAGTCAGGATTTACAGCAAAAGGATATGACGGCAAAGCAAAATCAGCAGACGATGTAGAAACAATGCTTAAAAATCGCCCCGGATATACGAAGAATCCAGAAGGCTATAGTGTATTAATTGACAAAATGAAAAGTGCATACACAGCATTTGAAAAAGCAACTCCTAAAGACTACAGAGGTTTCTTTAAAGGCGATATGCTTTACTTTGTTAAGCCAATGGCAGAAGGTGGCGACTATGTGTTTAAACCAAACATTGTTGAATACAGAGTAAAACAAGATTCAGAACTAGGTAAGAAGATTGGTACAAGCACAGCAGGAATTGTTATACATAGAGAAGTAAGTGCAGACGGTACTGAAGGCCCCTTACAAAATGGCGATATTTTTCAAGGCAATGAAGTACTAGTTGTTCCCCCAGTCACAGTATCAGATGCACCAAGTATAGACGATTCAAGTGTAAAAGAATTAAAAGCAATTATATCAAAAGATGCTGCTGCAATGGACAGTCTGTTAGATATAAACACGCTAACACAAATGAAAATGAAAAAGTTACCTGAAGTATTCTACAGTTATATGAACAGCAAAGTAGACACAGGACTAGAAAACTTAGGCGGAGACTTTTTAGATTGGGTACAAGCTCGTAATCAACTAAGTGAACCAGCTAAGAAAAAGATTGCAGAATATGTAAGCAATAGCCAACAAGGGTTTAAAGCACTATGGGAAGTAGTTGCAAAGATACAACAAGTTAAAGACGATGTAATTAACCAACTTGACAACCAACCGGGTGCTCCTGTTAGATCAAGTATGTCAAGTAAAGACGACTCAGTAGAAGGTGGCGAAGGATATGTACTAGCACACCCAGAGGGTGATATAAAATTAGTACCACGTAAAACTTTTAGTAAATACAACAGAGCAGTTGAACGATAAAGGAAAACTATTATGAAAATGAATGATATTGTAAACGAAGCCATTTATGGCGACGATCCACAAACAAAAATGATTGCCGATCTGGGACGAAGGCTTATGGACATAAGTGCAAAAATGCCTATGGGCAAAGGTGTAAGCGATGAAGAGATTGCTAAGTCAAACAGAATGAGTTCTTTTGGTGATGCACTAACACGTTTTAATACAGATTTTGGACCAAAGAATTTAAAAGATGTTATTAAGTCAGCCCGTGTTACTCCACAAGAAGCAATGGAGTTTATTGAACTTGCTAAAAAAGCAAAACCAGCAAGTATTAAAGTTGCTGACCCTGAGCCAGAAGATGAACCAGAAGATGAGTTTGGTGGTCCAAGTGACGACGAAATTGATGCAAAAGCAAGAGCAATGGCACGAGGCAATTAATGAATTTTATAAAGGATCTATACAACGAAGGATTAGTCGAAAAGCATTTAGAAGAGGATGCCTGGGCTGATATTCGTAAACGTAGGGTAGAAAGATTGCGTGACGAAAGAAACGTTGCGCTATATGGATACTTAGTAGGTCCTGAAAATGCTATGCGAGCTAAACGTTTCATAGAAGAAGCTGAAAAAGGTCACGGCACACCTGCCAGTTTAATTAAAGGTTATTTTCCTATTATTGCTATGATAGACGATATAGTAGATGCAGGACCGGGTGCAATAGCACAGTTGCGTAACTTGCACAAGAGACATCAAAAATAGCATATAACTCCTATATTTTTAAAAAAAGACTAAATACATATAACAAGTTCAGAGAGAAATGAACAAGTTAACCATTTAGATTAATATTATAGGAGAATAAAAATGGCATCAGTAGCAACAAGTGCAACAGTAGTTGCAAAATCAGGTCTAGGACCAACAACATACATCTACGCAATCACTATAGGTACAATCACTGTAGCAGCAGCGTGTGATACAATTACAACAACATACGGCGGAACAATCGCAGCAGTTGAAGGTGTAGCAAACGGCAACCACATTGCAGTACAAGGTGGACCAGGCGGCGCAGAAGCAGTTGGTGGAATTGCATTAGTAGCAACATTTGAAGCGTAAAGAATTCTAACTACCTTAGAATCGTGATTATGGCCTACGGGCAGGCGTCACACTAAAAGGGTTCAGTTTTTACTGGACCCTTTTTTTATGGCTATAAGTAATAGTATGGAATTTCGTATTGATACATTAATAGACATTACTGAAACTAATGCTCGGCGCCAAGATAATGATAAGTTTGCTTATAAACAACAGGCAAACTTTCAAACACTATTACAAACCCTAGGATTACGAGTTAACATATTTTATGATAATAGTCCAACTTTTGGCGAGATATCAACTAGTAAATTTAACTTTAGTGATAAATACATAGGTAAGCAAAACATTTGGACATTCCATTTTTATATAGAATATGAAGGTGGATTAACTTTAGATACGCTTATAAAAGATTTTGATCTTATACCGATCATTACAGGCTTAAACGAAACTATAAACACAGACAAGGCATTATTCCGCACAACAGGAAAAGATAAGAATATTACTTTTACTGTTTTGAATTAAGGCATTTTAAGGGCAACTAAGAGTTTACTTAATACACACTTAACGGAGAATAAAATAGTGTCAGACATAGCAACTACTGATTTAGAAAAGCAAAGCCTAGAAGCACACGTTGATTTGTGCGCTCTCCGATATAAAAACCTTGACGATCGTATGACAAAGATTGAAAAGAAGGTAGAAGAAATTCACGAAGATATTACCGAAGGTAATAAGTCAATGACAAAGGTCCTAATAGGATCAGCAGGTACAATAGTAGCAGGATTATTATCAACAATCGTTGTACTGCTAATGTCTTTACCGCAATAAACACTTCCATAAAAAACTAAATACATATATGTTACTAAGAGAACTTACCACAAGCCTTGACGAAAAACGTGTATGGGCAAAGAGCGGAAAGAAAGTTGTCCGCAAATATCGTTGTTCCGGCGGACGGAGACACGGACGTATTGTATCTAAAATACAACAATGCTTTGCAGCACCTGATATGAAAAAACGTTTTGCTATGAAGCGTCTAAAAGCACGTATTGGTAGTAAGATGTCACGTAAAGCTAGACGAACCAAGCGAGTAAGTCCAGCAAGTAAACGTGTAGCAGCACTGAACAAGAGATCAAGATAATGAGATTTGTTGATTTAGAAGATATTGAATTAGATTTCCTTGAAGAGGGTTACGTTCAGATTGCTGGCCGAAGTGGAAATAAAATTGTTCGTAAGTATAGATGCACTACAGGACAGCGACGAGGAAGAATTGTAAGTAAACCTAGTACGTGTAGTGCTCCTGTAAATATTACTAGTAAACAGAATATTAAAAAGGCCAAAAGAACCAAAGGTTCATTAATGAAAGTTAAATCATTAAGAACTAAAAGAGCTAGAAAAACAAGTAAACGCTTAGGTACTCTTAATGTACATTCGCGTTCTAAATTAAAACCTAGAAAGAAAACAGCGAGAAGAAGATGAGATTTAACGAGTTTAAAGATAAAAGAGTAGACGAAGAACAGTTAGATGAAATCATTCCGGCAATAGCTGGAATAGCTCGCGGAGCAGCAACATTAGGCGCAAAAGCAGCAGGCGGTATTGCAAAAGCCGGCGCTAAAGTAGGCGCAGCGGCAGCAAAGAAAGTAGGAGCAGCCGCAGTTAAAGGTGCTCAAGGCGTAGGCAAAGGACTTGCTAAAAAAGTAGCCACTAAAAATGCACAAGCACTAGCTAAAGCAGTGCTTAAAAAAGGTCAGTCATTACCAATGCCAACTGATGGTGGGAAAACAGCTGACTTTAAAATAGATGATTTAAAGGGTGACGAAGTTACACTAACAAACCCAAAGCCAAAACCAGGCGAACCAATCAAAACTGTACACAAGACTAAAGAACTAGATCCAATTATACAGCAAATGGTACAAGGACAACAATGAAACTGAATGAGTTGATAGAAGAATTTACTATCTACACAACAAATGAGGAAAAAGAAATACTATCACAACTAGATAGTATAACTCATCTTGACAGTTTCACTGAAAGACAACAAGCCATAATTGAGAACTTAATTCGAAAAAGTCTAGTAAGTAAAGTACATAATAAAGGTTCGACTTTGGTGCTGGCAAATGAAATCTAAAAAAATAACTCCTGAATTAGCTAAAGAGCTAGAAGCTTTAATAAACAGAAATCTTGATACAAGTTATTTTCCGTATGTAAAAGGCAAGAGTATACGTATTGGACATATAATAGTTCGAGAAACACGTTTTGGATTTTTAGTGTTTGATACTAAAAATAATAAGGAAGTTGACAAAATGTTTTGTAAAACTAGTGCAGTAGCACTTGCAAAACAAGAAGCATCAGGTAGTTTAACAAATCCAATAGAATATATTAGGAAATTAGATAAAGAAATTGAAAAGAACTTTAATGATGCTATATTCTATAAACACACAATGCGTGTAACAAAAGATGATACAAAATTCTTTGTTGCACAAACAAGATATGATATTGCAGCATCAAAGACAAGATATGCTAAGGAAGAATTAGATAAGTATATATATGTTTGATGATAAATAACTATAACAACTTTTAGTCACAGGAAGATTAGACCAATGAATATAAGAGAAATTTCAAAACCAGTTACAGCAAAGTCGCTGAACGAAAGCCTAGCAAAACGCTTTGGTAAGCGCATTGCTTTAGAAAACTTTACACTTGAGCAATTAGCTGATGCACGTAATAAGGTGCGCACAACACTTAGTCAAATAGAAACTAATGAAAGTTTTAACTCTGTAAAAAATGATACGTATCAAAAATCAAAACTCTTCCTTGATGTACTAAATGCAGAAATTACAGAGCGTGGGGACGTTGATGAAGCGGCTAAGCCAGACTTCTTAGATATGGATAAAGATGGCGATAAAAAAGAGCCAATGAAAAAAGCCATTAAAGATAAAAAGAAAAAGAAACAAGTAAAAGAAGGTGCAGAAGAAGCAGCTGAATTAGTAATGGCGGCGAAAGATATGGTAGACCGTATTACCAGTTGGATGGAAGACACAGCAGAAATGCAAACTGAAAGTATGTTAGAACTAGCAGACTCAATTCGTGATGAAATGGGATCGGAGCAATCAGAAGCATTTACAAACTCTGTCAAACCAGCATTGGAAGCATTATACACAGCACTAGAAGCAACACGTGAAGCAACAACAGCAGGCGTTGGTATATTAACAGGCGAAGCAGCTCCAGAAGCACCAATGGGTGACGAGGAAATGCCAGCAGTTGATGCCGAAATGGAACCAACAGTTGACGCTGATGTTGACGCTGAAGTACCAGCAGAAGACGATGGTATGGCAGCAGCAGAACCAGCAGTAGGCGGCGAAGAAGAAGCAGGCCGTGCAAAGCGCGAAAGCGTAGAAAGAAGCCGCAAATTAGGTACCATTCTTTCAAAAAAAAAGTAAATGAAGGTTCAACGCATTTAGCGTTGGTCCTACGTAATAGACTCGCTGATGCAAATTTGAAAAAAGAGCCTAGCGAGTTTTCTTTTGACGAACTGAACGTATTGATGAAAAATTCAAACAGAGAACAGTTTGATTACAGAACATTTAAAGCAGCATACGACAGCGACGAACGTATTAAGTCAATGGTTAAAAACTTTAACCAAGACGGTATTACCCTTAAGACTGATACAGATGCAGATGCAGCAGCGCCACAACAAGATTTAGGTAATAAAGCAGTTAGTCAAATGGCTAAACGTGCTACAAATAAACGCCAATAACACTTGACAACTATTAAATATTATCGTATAATAAACAAGATAGTAAAGGAGTCATTATGACAAGACCGAATGAAGAAATTATTGAACAGATAGAAGGCATAATCGAAACACAGATTAAACCTGCTGTTGCAAGACACGGCGGAATTATTAACTTTAAAGAGTATAATGACGGTGAGCTAATGTTAGAACTTAGCGGCGCCTGTGCAGGTTGTGCAGGTAGTAAAGCAACTCTTAAAATGGGTGTTGAGCGCATTATTAAAGCAAATGTACCGGAAGTTGAAATTGTTGAAGCAGTAGATGACGAGGACAGCGGAGTGGATCCGTACTACGACAAGGGAACAGTGAATGTCCTTAATTACAAAGACGTTTGATTACGCACCTATAAGCCGCAAACAAGTTGAAGGTAAACGCAAGTACCTAACTCCAGACGGCAACGCTGTAGCAAGCGTTACTACTATCTTAGACGCCACTAGCGACAAGTCAGGACTTATTGCCTGGCGCAAACGAGTAGGCGAAACTAAAGCACGAGAAATTACAACGGAAGCCGCAGGCGTGGGTACACGTATGCACAAGTACTTAGAAGACTACATTGAGTTTGGCGAATGGCCTACTCCAGGTAGCAATCCATTTGCTAAGAAAGCTCACGCAATGGCTACACAAGTACGTGACAATGCAATGGTTGATGTAGACGAAATATGGGGCAGTGAAGTCGCACTATATGTTCCACAGATGTATGCTGGTACTACTGACTTAGTTGGCAAGTACAAAGGCAATCCGTGTATTATGGACTTTAAACAGACTAACAAGCCTAAGAAGCTAGAATATGTTCAAAACTACTTCTTACAGCTAGTAGCATACGCAGAAGCACACAACGAAATCTACGGCACTAACATACGTGAAGGACATATCTTTATGTGTAGTCGCGGAGATGACGGTATGATACTAGGCGGCGAAACATATCAACAGTTTGATGTATGGCCACACGAATACGACGAATGGCGCAACGAATGGTACAATAGGGTCTATACTTATTATGAAAAGCACGGATGAAGGATTTGTTTACATTTGGTATGATGCAAAAAACAAAATGTATTACATAGGAAAGCATCAAGGAAGTCCAAACGATAGTTATACTCATTCATCTACAGTGATGGAAAAGTTTAATAAAAATAATATACCAGAAGGTTTTAGACGTAGGATTATTTTCACCGGAACTAATCAGGAAATTGCCTTTGTTGAACACACATTTTTAAAGAATAGAAAAAAACGTTGCTGGAGTAGATATTATAATACCGGTCTTGGCGATCCAAGATATATAGATCAATCGGGACCTAACAACCATATGTATGGAAGGAAGTTAACCGAAGAAGAAAAAGAAGAAAAAAGACAAATTTCTTTACGTCTTTGGCGAACACCTATAGAAGAAGGTGGCCTAAAAGGTTATAAACAGAAACCTGAGACTATTGAAAAGATGCGTCAAACAAAAAAACGTAAATTTGCCAGCGGCGAATTAGTTCCTTTTATGAAGGGTAAAAAGCAATCAAAAGAAACTATTGCTAAGGTAATAGCATCACGTGCAAAATTAAATGACGGTGCCGGCTTCAAACATAATCAAGAAACTAAAAAGAAAATGAGCAAAGCTCGTAGCGGATCTGGTAACGCTAATTGGAAAGGCGGGATTAATAGTGACCCTGTACACAAAGCTACCGTTCGCAGAGAGCGTATGAAAGATCCTATAAAGAGAAAAGAGTATAATAAAAAGCATTCTGATTATATGAACAAAAGGAAAGGTTGGACGGAAGAAAGATATAAGCAATTATTTGACTTGTACAAATTAAATCTGTCTAATGACCAGATAGCAGAGCATATGGGTATTACTCGCCAGTCTGTAGTTTCACAGTTAAAGAATCATTTTAACTTAATTAACGGATAAATATAATATAATAACGTAGGAGACTTACAAGTGGCTGTTGTACAAATATCACGGATACAAGTTAGACGAGGTAAAAAAGGTGAAACAAATCTACCTCAATTAGCTTCAGGTGAACTAGGGTGGGCAATAGACTCACAGGAACTTTATATTGGTAACGGTTCAGTAAGCGAAGGTGCACCACAAGTTGGCAATACAAAAATTCTTACTTCAGCTGATAATATCTTTGATATCTCAGATCAGTATGAATATAGAAAGAATGAGTCTATTATTCAAACTGGTGCTACTGCAAGATCGCCTGTTAGAAAAACACTACAGCAAAGATTAGATGATGAAGTTTATGTTTCAAACTTTGGCGCAATAAACGATGTTAGTGTTATACAAACGGCTGCACTACAACGTGCAATTGATAACTTATTCTTAAACACTAAAACAACACCTGAAAACAGACGCATTATTAAACTTGCTCCCGGCTTGTACAAAATTGACTCAAGCCTTAAAATACCACCTTACACAACACTAGTTGGTTCTGGAAAAGATAAAACAATTATCGAACAAACAGCAAACTCGCCGATCTTTGTTACAGTAAACGGTTCAAGTACTGTTGGTAACTATGATGAAACTAGCGGGTTAAGTGCGTCAAATCAAGCAAAGTATATTTCTATATCAGGAATGACATTAAGATACGAAAATGCAGTTTCAAATATTTACAATACTGCTATCGATCTTCAAAGTGTTGAAGATGGACACTTTTTTGATTTAAAATTAAAAGGCTACTGGGACGGAGATGGAATCCAATCAAACTCAATAGGTATTAATATTAAGAGCTTTAGTGGCGCAGTTAGATCAAAAAGAAATTTATTTGAGAACATTGATATTGAAGGATTTGCATACGGTGTAAACAGTTCTTTTGACATTGAAGATAACACTTTTAGAGACATTACATTTTCAACTTTACTTAACGGTGTGCGTTTAGGTAATAATATGCCGGTAGTAGACTATACTGACGCCGCTGACCTTGCTGATAAATTAGGTGACGGTGTTGCATACGGTCCTAACAATACACTATTTGAAAATTGTACATTTAAAGAAGTATTCGAGCAGGGCTTTATTGTTAATAAAGGTACAGCAAATACTTCTAAGCGAAATAAGTATTTTGATGTTGGTAATGCAGGCGGCACAAGTGCAACTACAACATCAAGTATTATAAAGTTTGATACTATAGGTAACGAAACGATTGAAGATTGGTTTGAAAGAACATATGACTTAGGTTACAATCAAGATTATGTTAATGTTACTAACGTTAATAGTAATAACTCAAACTTAGATTTAGATGGTCCAAAATATATTCCAGAAGTTGAAGGGTTATTTCATTATAGCCAAAGTTTTGTTCACAGTATTGTACCAATTAGTACAAATGGAAACTGGGTAACAGGATTTAGACTTCCGGCAAATCAATCAAGATCATTTGAAATACCTTACCAGTACAATTCGACACAGGTAAACGGTACAAGACGGGGCACTCTTTACATATTAATTGATAAAGAAAATGATGAAATATCTGTAACTGATGATTTTGAGTTCATAGGTTTAGATAATGGCATAAATGGCAACGCAATTAACTTGACATTTAGAGGAAAACTTGTTAATATAACTAGTGGAGACGCAAGTGATACAACAGTAGAAACTGCATATATTGAATTTAAAAATGCAACTACTGAAAGCTCATTAACACCTCCAAGTTTAACATACACTATAACGTCAAGGTCTTAATGTATAACAAAAAATATGAAGAAAGGTTAGCCGCCTGGAGTGAGTTTAGGTCTTCTCTTGAGGATTCTAAAACTCCATTTTTAGATGTAGTAGAGTTTTACGCTTCTGCACCTAAAACTAGATATGCTGTCGATCCCTGGGGACAAAGTACTTGGCCCGATCCTTGGCAGTTATTAGAAGAGAATCTCTACTGTGAGTTCTCTGTCGTATTAGGAATGTGTTTTTCACTACAGTTAACAGACAAGTTTAGTGGTAGTAATTTTGAGATACATATCAGTACAAACAATAAAAAGGCAGAAACACATTATCTGTTATTTGTAGATGACATATGCGTTAACTATAAAGATGGTGTTATTTCAAAGGAGAACTTGCCTGATGCATTATATTCGCAATCGATTTATTCGATGCCAGTGCTTCAATAAATACTCCGTAAATGAAAATAGAAACAATTAATTTAGAGACGAGGAGTCAACATATGTCTAACGGTATTCACATCGTAAAACGATCCGGCGGCGCTGAGCCAATTAACATCAACAAAATACACAAAGTAGTAGAACACGCTTGTGAAGGGTTAGCCGGGGTTAGTAGTAGTCAAATTGAAATGAATGCTAACTTACAGTTTTATGACGGTATGAGTACTAGTGAAATTCAAGAAGTATTAGTACGTTCAGCTAACGATCTTATTTCATTAGATAATCCAAACTATCAATATGCGGCAGCAAGATTATTAACTTACGGACTATACAAGCAAGTATTTGGAGAGTTTTCAGCATTACCATTTAAGGATATAATTAATTTAAATATTGAACGTGGTCTTTATGATTCAGCAATACTTGAATCTTACACTGAAGAAGAAATTGAAACTTTAGATAGCTATATTCGTCACAAGCGTGATGAAAACTTTACCTATGCCGGTATGCGACAAGTAGTTGACAAATACCTTGTACAAGATCGTTCGTCAGGTGAAATTTTTGAAACACCACAATATATGTATATGATGATTGCCGCAACATTATTTGCTAATTATCCGTCAGAAACACGTATGCATTATGTAAGGAGATATTACGATGCGACCTCACTTTTTAAAGTCAACATACCAACACCAGTTATGGCAGGCGTCAGGACCCCTGTACGCCAGTTTGCAAGTTGTGTACTTGTTGACAGTGATGATACTCTTGACAGCATTTTTGCTAGTGATATGGCTATCGGCAGGTATACTGCTCAACGTGCGGGGATTGGCATTAACGCTGGACGCATACGTGGCGTCAATGCGAAAATACGTGGTGGCGAAGTGGCGCACACTGGTATTGTTCCTTTCCTAAAGAAGTTTGAATCAACAGTACGTTGTTGTACGCAAAATGGTGTGCGTGGCGGCAGTGCTACTACACACTTCCCGTTTTGGCATCAAGAGATTGAAGACATCCTTGTACTAAAGAATAACAAAGGTACAGAGGACAACAGAGTACGTAAACTAGACTACAGTATACAGTTAAACAAAACTATGTATGAAAGGTTGTTATCTGGCGGTGATATAACTCTTTTCTCGCCGCACGATGTGCCAGGATTATATGAAGCATATTTTGGCGATGCAGACAAGTTTAAAGAAATGTATGAAAAATACGAACGTGCTACAAGTATTAAGAAGAAAAAAGTATCAGCAATGGATCTATTCTCAGCGTTAGTAAAAGAACGTGCAGAGACAGGGCGTATATACATTATGAATGTTGATCATTGTAATACACACAGTTCGTTTAAAGACAAAGTTTATATGAGTAACTTGTGTCAAGAGATTACCCTTCCAACTAAGCCGCTTAATCATATTGATGATCCAGATGGCGAAATTGCATTGTGTATCCTTAGTGCTATTAATGTAGGATTGATTAGACAGTTAGACGACTTAGAAGAATTATGTGAATTAGCAGTTAGAGCATTAGAGGAAATAATTGACTACCAGCGTTACCCAATTAAAGCGGCTGAAATTAGTACTAAAGCAAGACGTAGTTTAGGAGTAGGCTATATTGGTTTAGCACATTATCTTGCGAAAAACAAAACAAAATATGAAGACCCAGAAAGCTGGAAAGCAGTACACGATCTAACAGAAGCATTTCAATACTACTTGTTAAAAGCAAGTAACAAACTTGCACAAGAGCGTGGTGCTTGCGAGTACTTCGAACGTACTAAATACTCAGACGGCATCCTTCCTATTGACACATATAAGAGTGATGTCGATACGATTGTGGAGAATACGCTAAACTATGATTGGGAGGCTTTACGAGTACAGATTAGGGAACACGGGCTACGGCACAGCACATTGTCCGCACAGATGCCTTCGGAGAGCAGTTCCGTTGTGTCGAACGCTACCAACGGAATCGAACCTCCTAGAGGTTACTTGTCCGTTAAGAAAAGCAAAAAAGGGCCTCTTAAGCAGATTGTTCCACAGTATCAAACACTAAAGAATCACTATAGTTTACTATGGGATATGCCAAGTAACGAAGGATATATTAACATTGTTGCAGTTATGCAAAAGTTCTTTGATCAAGCAATTAGTGGCAACTGGAGTTATAATCCTACGCAATATCCAGATAACGAAGTTCCAATGAGTGTTATGATTAGTGACTTATTAAACACGTATAAGTTTGGTTGGAAAACAAGTTATTATCAAAACACTTACGATTACAAGCAAGATCCAAGTGAGATAGAAGAAGAAAAACAAGTAGAGTTAGCACCAGGTGAGATAGACGAAGGTGAAGAATGTGAGGCGTGTGCAATTTAGTGGTTGACAAAACCTACTAGATACGCTAGTATAAAAGAGCACAGACAGAGGAAATAAAAAAGATGGCAAAGACAGTTTTTAACAAAGAAAAGGTGGATTTCACCAAACAAAATATGTTCTTCGGAGCAGACCAAAACACACAGAGATATGATGTATTCAAATTTCCTGTGTTTGACAAACTTAATCAAACTATGCTTGGTTATTTTTGGAGACCAGAAGAAGTAAGTCTACAAAAAGACCGTGCTGACTTTGCTAACTTCCGTCCAGAGCAGAAGCACATTTTTACTTCCAATCTAAAATATCAAACACTACTTGATAGTGTCCAAGGACGTGGTCCGTGTCTAGCATTTTTGCCACACGTATCCTTACCTGAACTAGAAGGTTGCATTGTTACTTGGGATTTCTTTGAAACAATCCACTCACGTAGCTACACACACATTATGAAGAATGTGTACGCTGACCCGTCAGAAGTGTTTGATACTATCTTAGATGATGAAAAGATCATTGCTAGAGCAACAAGTGTAACTAAACATTACGATGCCTTTAATGATGCAGTAGACGCATTTCAGCATCGCGGCGAAGGCAATATGCACGAAGTTAAGAAGAAACTATATCTTGCAATGCAGACAGTAAATATCTTAGAAGGCTTGCGTTTTTATGTAAGTTTTGCGTGTACGTTTGCTTTTGGCGAACTAAAACTAATGGAAGGATCTGCAAAGATTATTTCATTAATTGCTCGCGATGAAGCACAACACCTAGCACTAAGTACACACGTATTAAAGTTATGGGCTCAAGGCAAAGACGATCCAGAGATGAAGAAGATTGCTAAAGAGTGCGAAGAAGAAGTATACAACTTATGGCGTGAATGTGTTGCAGAAGAAAAAGATTGGGCTAACTATCTATTTAAAGATGGTTCAATGATTGGACTTAATGATACATTGTTACATCAGTACGTAGAGTACATTGCTAACAGACGACTCAAGGCGCTGGGAATGGATGCTATATTTGACGCCCCAGTAAATACTAACCCGCTACCGTGGACACAGCATTGGTTGTCTAGCTCAGGATTGCAAGTTGCACCTCAAGAGACAGAAGTTGAAAGCTATATCGTTGGTGGCATTAAACAAGATGTGAGTCAAGACTCATTAAAAGGATTCAGTTTATAATGATTGAAATTTATGGAAAACCACAATGTCCTTACTGCGATAAAGCAAAAGCAATTTGCGAAATGCGTCAGTTAGAGTATACGTACAAAACACTCGGCACCGATTATACTAAGGAAGAACTGTTAGAAAACTTTCCAGGTGCCCGTACAGTGCCACAGATCCGTATTAACGGAACAGCAATTGGCGGCTACGATCAGTTTAGTACATACTTAGAAGAAACCGGCTATAATGGCACGGGACACACACTTTAGAGATAAAAAAATATGTTATTAGAAACACCATACAAAATTGGAGACACAGTCTCTTTTAAGTTAACTTCAGGAGAAGAATTAGTAGCTCGCCTGGAAGAAGAAACCGATAAAACATTTAAACTGCATAAGCCAATGGTTCTTATTGCACAGCAACAAGGACTAGGTTTAGCACCGTTTATGTTTGGTGTATCACCTGATGCAAAATTTGTTCTACAAGCACACGCAGTAAGTTGTGTTGCTAAAACAGAAACAGAAATTGCAAAACAGTATACATCACAAACTACTGGTATAGCACTAAGTTAACAGCTCGCTCGTCTAGTCCGATAAATACTACAAAGGATTGTAGTATGATTAGACGCGGTGCTCCATTTGACACAAATAACTTCTTTAATATTCCGCCACTTGATGCCGGAGAACTTAATCCCGGTTATGTATCAAAAGTTGCAAGGATTGATGGCCAGGCGTTAAGCCACACGCCGGCGAATTACTTTGACGGTGGATCTATACCATTACAAGGTACCGCATCATACGATCCAAGCATTACATACGGACCAGACAGTCCGCTAATAGAGGATTAATAGATGTCAGATCCAGAACACGGTAGTATACTTGTTAGGCGTGGCCCAACAGCTGATAGAAAAACTTTTACGCCACTTAATGGCGAAGTCATCTATGATACCGAAAACGATCAATTATATATAGGTGATAGCGAAACAGTAGGGGGCAAGCCTGCATTTGGCGATAAAATAAAAGTCGATGATGAAGGCAATCTAACAGAACTAACCTTACAAGGCACAGCGGAAAGACCTAGTGCATCAAGTGGCCTTTTTAGATATAACACAGCAACACAAAGTTTAGAATATTCAGATGGCTCAGATTATTATCTAGTAGCAAGCACACCTTTTCAAACAAGTACTAATGTATTATTTGTTTCTCCTAACGGGCGTGATGATAATATATTTGGAGTTAAAAGAGGACGCACTCCAGGAACAGCATTTGCCAGTATAAACGCTGCCTGTAGAGAAGCTGAACGTGTAATTAATAGAGCTTCAAAAGGATTAGGACCATACCAAAAATGGATCACATACGATAGTCAAGTACAACAACAGCGTTCGTATATTGTATCAATTGGCGATGTTGATGATTTTAAAGATATTGCAATATTTAAAGGTGCTAGTGAATTAGATGCTCGAACTGAACTTCGTAGTGGATTTAGAGTAATTGGTCAAACTAGTGGCGCTGTAGGTATTATTGAAGAATATAATATTAATGCAGGACAAACTGCTGATCAGTTAATTATAAAAGTTGAAGAAGGTACATTTGTAACTAACGAACAATTGAAGTTTGGTAATCCAATTCCAGGTGTTCCGTATAGTGAGTACCAAGCATCTGGTACAGAATATCCCGAAATAACAATTAGAGTTGAAAGTGGCGTTTAC
>Ga0257126_1001068_pt1 | contig 20402 bp, 15 predicted proteins | sample SI060_120mmetaG_FD_190151 | JGI IMG/M metagenome (GOLD analysis project Ga0257126, IMG submission 190151) | Marine microbial communities from Saanich Inlet, British Columbia, Canada - SI060_120m | ecosystem: Environmental > Aquatic > Marine > Inlet | place: Canada: British Columbia | collected... | reverse complement strand
CTTCCCGATAGGGACCCACCTCTTGGTAAAAGACCTCAGCGGACTGCTGGCCACATAAAAACCGTTGGGCTAAATCGCCCCGGCTTCGGGTTTTATCCTCATCGCTTGGGGTTCGCCGGTAATTGGTGACCGCGGCAAAACGACCTTTTTCATCCACACCCAACCAGGTGCCACCGGCTTCCAAGTCGCGACCCGCTAAAAGGTTTGGGGCGTCCGACCAGAATGTGGCAGAAGCCGAGGGTCTGCCGTAGAATTCATCCCGATTGGCAGCCACCACGAGGCGATGGTGTTCATTGTGTTGGTAGGCCAATAAGATGAGGCACATATCGCGGGCAATCCAAAAGCGCGGTGAAGGCAACATATTAGCAGAAGGCACCGAGGGCCAGCCATGTTCAACTATCCTATTATTGATCCGGTGGCCATTTCCCTTGGGCCACTCAATATTCACTGGTATGCCATCTCCTACCTTTTAGGCTTCTTTATATGCTGGCGCATTATGTTGAGTATGAGCCCGATGCAAAGGCAGCCTTGGACACGAGATGCGCTCTGGGATTTGATTTCCTATGGGGTCTTTGGTGTGATTTTGGGCGGGCGAATGGGTTACGTGCTGTTTTACGGCTTTGATCAATTTCTAAACGACCCCTTGTCGCTACTTCGGATCTGGCAGGGCGGCATGTCGTTTCATGGCGGTCTCTTGGGCGTCATTGCAGCGCTTGCGTTGTATGCTCGGCGCCATGGCCGGAGGTTTTTAGAGGTTACTGATTTTGTGGCCCCGGGTGCCCCGCTCGCCTTAGGGCTCGGTCGAATCGGTAACTTTATCAATGCAGAGTTACCGGGTCGCATAACGGATGTCCCTTGGGCTTTGATTTACCCAGGGGATGTGGTCGGCCGACACCCGTCGAGTCTCTATCAGATGTGCCTTGAAGGGCCCGTGTTGTTTGGGTTGGTGTATCTTATCGCGCGTCAGGGGCGAGGCCTTGGGTTTAACTCTGGCGCTTTCTTAGTGCTGTACGCGGCCTTTCGGTTTACCACAGAGTTTTTTAGAGCGCCCGATCCGCATATGGGGTTTGTCGCCTTGGGCTGGATGACCCAGGGCCAAGCGCTCTGCGTGCCTATGATAATATTGGGGTTGTATTTAATGCTTCGTGCTCAATCTCAAGTAAATGCTGATGCGGGCGCCATTGCCGCCGTTCAAAAGCGCAGCCGAAAAAGGAAAACCAAATGATTATCGCGCCGAAAATTAAAGGATTTTTATGCACGACGGCCCATCCTGCGGGTTGCGTGGCCGACGTTATGGGTCAAATTGATCAGATTAAAAACGGCGGATCGATTCCGAATGTCCCAAAACGGGTGCTAGTGATTGGTGCCTCCGGCGGATACGGCTTGGCAACCCGCATCACCAGTGCATTCGGGGGGGGTGCCGAAACGATCGGCGTCTTCTTTGAGCGCCCAGCCTTAAAAGGGCGAACGGCCTCGCCCGGATGGTACAAGTCAGCGGCCTTTACTGAAGCGGCTGAGGCGGCCGGTCTTTACGCCAAAAACTTCAACGGGGACGCCTTTTCTCAGACCATGAAAGATGCGGTGATCGACACAATCAAAGCCGATTGGGGGCAAGTTGATATGGTGGTGTACTCACTCGCCGCGCCTGCGAGAACCTTAGCATCGGGCGAGACGGTTCGCAGCGTGCTTAAACCGATTGGTGAGTCCTTTAGTGGCGCGACCATTGATTTTAATTCTCGCGAGTTACGACGGGTTGCACTTGAGCCGGCCGATGAGACTGAGATTGCGGCAACGGTTAAAGTGATGGGTGGTGAAGACTGGGAAGACTGGATCGGGCAGTTAAAAGATCAAGGGTGTTTAGCGCAAGGCTGCTTAACCACGAACTACACCTACTTAGGCAGCGAGGTTACGTTCCCAATTTACTATCACGGCACGATTGGACGCGCTAAAGAAGACTTGGATCGGGCGTCGCAGGCGCTTTCATCGATCCTTACGGAGGTCAATGGTCACGCGAGGGTCATTGTGATGAAGGGCTTACTGACCCAAGCCGCATCCGCAATTCCTGGGATGAGCGTTTACTTGTCTTTGTTATTTAAAGCGATGAAAGCAGCCGGCACCCACGAGGGCTGTTTAGAGCAGGTCGATCGATTGTTCAGAACTCAGCTCTTCAGTTCGGCGCAAAGACTGGACGAGGCGGGTCGCATACGGATGGATGACTGGGAGTTAAAGCCGGAGATCCAAGCTTACGTCCAATCACATTGGGGGCAGGTGACCCAAGATAACCTCGATGAGTTGACTGATTTTGAGGGGTATCGGGCGGCATTTTTGAATTTGCACGGTTTCGATTTTGAAGGTGTCGATTACACCCTCGAGCAGGAACCGGATGTTCCGATGGCCGTCCAAGACTTCTAATACTGACGTGAGTTTGTGTTAAAACGCGCAGACCCTACAGCATTGTCCCGTAGGCCGGGCGCTGGATTCTGAGACAATCTGGCGCATGCTGGCTTTTCACTTCGATAATCAGATCGCACGCCTTCGACAGTTTGCCTTTAGCCTCACGGCTTTGATCGTTTGGTTGGCAAATGATTTCACAGCGATGGGTCTATGCTGGGCTGCCGCCTTGGCGAGCTACCCGATTGGATTGCACTGGGCTATACGCCGAGTCAGGGTCATAGCGGGTCATCCTGATCGCGCTTTCGTGCTCGATACCGCTATGATTTTTCTGGTGCTTGCAACGCACCCCTTGGGTCTGCTGAGCCAGGTAGCCTTGATTGGCGGCATGGCTTTTGTCGCACGGTTATGCCTTTTGACATCGTCACAGTCCTATCAAGTGATTCGACTCATCCTGATTGTGGCTTTTGCGTTGTGTGGCGCGTCGGTTATTGAGGGTTTAAAGCACATTGGCCTGCAGGAGAGCCTGGGCTTGGGGTTATTGCTCGGACTGTGTTTTTTTTCAGCGCGGACAGTTGGTTTGGTGAGCTCGGAACGCGCCCGATTGTTTAAAGCGGCTAAGCAAGCGCATCAGCAAACCACCCAGCAATTAACGCGGGTGAAGCCGTATTTGTCGAAACCGTTGTTGGCGTCGGCGTTGCAAACAAAAGCCCCGCGGCGACTACCCCTTATTATTTTTTTTGCGGATCTTCATGATTCAACCGGTGCGGCAGAGCAGCTTGCCGAGCAAGCGTTCACGGATTTTCTCAACGACTATCTGACGCGAATGGGTCAATTGGTCTTGCGGTTTAATGGCACCCTCGATAAATACACGGGTGATGGCTTGATGGTCGTGTTTGGCCTAGAGGAGCCCGCGAGCCAGCAAGCGTTGGCTCGGCAATGTGCGCTGATGGCGCTCGCGATGCGGCGCGCGTTCCAGGGGCTTCAGGCAGATTATTTAGCGCAAAACCAGCCCTTTAAACCGGGTCAGAGAATGGGCATCCATGCTGGCGTTTGTCTTGCTGGCAGTGTCGGGCCTGCCGAGCAACTCAACTTTACGGTCCTTGGACGTGCGGTGCACGTCGCGGCACGTCTGGAGCAGCATGCTGGGCTCGATGAAATTTTAGTCTCGAAAGAGTTTGCGCAACTCCTTGGTGCTGAATTTGTCCTGGCAGCCCGGCCGCCGGCCGACATCTCTGGTTTGAGGCGCCCTTTGAATCATTGCGCGCTACTCGATTAACCCTTTTGTACTCAAGACTCGGTATAATCACAATTTTTGTGGAACGGGCTTATGAACGACGCGCTGTTAAATTCTGCTTTTTTGAGGGCTTGTCGTGGTGAGGCCACCGACTACACACCGATTTGGCTAAACCGCCAGGCCGGACGTTATATGCCTGAGTATCATCAAGTAAAAGGCAATACGCCGAGTTTGGATTTTTTTAAAACCCCTCATTTGGCCGCCCAGGTCACCTGTGATGCGCAGCGGATTCTGGGCGTTGATGCCGCAATTTTATTTGCAGACCTGCTCCCGATCTTAGAGCCTATGGGGCTAGAACTGGATTACTTGCCAGGCTTTGGGCCAAAGATTGCCAACCCGATTCGCAGCAATGCCGATATTGATGCGGTTCGGCTCACCCCGAGCCGGGAATCGATGCCGTATATTCGTGAAGCCATTGGCCTGATTCGTGCGGAGTTACCCCAGGATATTCCTTTAATTGGATTTGGCGGCGCACCGTTTACGCTCGCGTCCTACGCAATCGAGGGACAGGGCTCGAAAAATTATGTTCATGTAAAACAGCTGATGTATGGCGACTCGGTTGCCTGGCACGTGCTGATGGAAAAGATTACGGATGCGGCGATCGATTATCTCAATGAACAGATCGATGCTGGCGTTCAGGCTGTGCAGATTTTCGACAGCTGGGTGGGCGCATTGGGGCCCAGTGAATTTGAGCGATTTGTTCAACCGCATAGTCAACGATTGTTTGATGGCATTAGTGGTCAAGTGCCGGTCATCCATTTTGGCACCGGTAATCCAGCCTTGTCGGGCGCGATGGCGCGCAGTGGCGGCGACGTCTTAGCGCTGGATTGGCGAAGCGACTTAATGGCAACGTGGGATGAAACTGGGGTTACCGCCGTGCAAGGTAATTTGGACCCGATTGTTCTATGCGCAACCCAAGCGGCAGTTGTCGCCGAAGCCGATCGATTGCTGACAACGGTTGGCCCACGACCCGGCCATATCTTTAATTTAGGTCATGGCATTATTCCTGAGACGCCGGTTGATCATGTCAAGGCGCTGGTGGATTTCGTGCATGAGCGATCGGCCGTCCTGCGGCAGTGAAACCCGTTCAAATTATGAAACGGTTCTGAAAAACACTTTGGCGTTTCTTTGCCAGTTATAAAGGGCTTGCTTGTCCTCAGGCAATTCTGTCACGGATGTCGCTTCAAAGCCGCGCTCTTTAAACCAATGAGCCGTTTGGGTGGTTAAAACAAAAACCCGATCGATGCCTTGCGCTTTAGCGGACGCAATGAGCGCCTTAAGCAACCGGTCGCCGTGGTCTAAATCTCGGTGCAGGGGATCGGTTGCAAGACAGGCAATCTCGGCGCCCTCATGAAATGGGTACAGGGCGCCGCAACCAATGATCAGGCCCTCCTGAACGATCACCCAAAACCGGTTTAACTCTGATTCGATCAATTCCCGTGAGCGTTTAACCAATGCGCCGGTCGCTTCAAGCGGTTCGATGAGGGCCAGAATGCCGTGGATATCGATTAATTGCGCGGGTCGAAGTTGCGCCGAAGGCGTTTGAACAATTTGGGTGCCGCAGCCTTCCCGGGTGAACAATTCTTCCAATAAGGCGCCGTCATGTTCAGGATGAATGAGATGGCATTTTGCGGAGGTTGCGCTTACGACCTTTTGGGCGGTTGTTAACACATTGATCAAGCTGGGCCACTGGGCTGGGTCCAGCGCAGCACAGGTTAGCTCACTGATGGCCTGCCCCGCATCATCGATTAGGCGATCCTGATCGATAAAATAAATCAGTTTGTCCGCCTGCAACGCGGTTGCGATCTCGCCGGCAAGAACCGTTGGGTCCAAGCCAAAGGTTTCGCCAGAGAGCGAATAACCCAAAGGCGGGACGATTACCAAGGCCTGCTGATCCAGGCTCTTTGCCATCTCAAGGTGGTTCACGCGACGAACAATGCCGTCGTGTTCTTGATCGACGCCGTTGAGAATGCCAAGCGGTTGCGCTTTGATAAAATTGCCAGAGACCGCAACGAGATCTGAAGATTGGCTAACCGCATTGGGCAAGCCTGCTGAGAGCTGCGCCAGTAGGCGCTGGGTTGTGCCCCCGGTTTGTTCGAGGTAAGTCTCAAGATTGCGGGCGGTAATAACAGGATGACCTGTTTCAGAATCGGTCTTGACTTGAAGCGCCCCGGCGTTTGCGTGCACCACCACCAAGCGAACCCCAAGGGCATGCAATAACGTTAAATCTCTCGCAATGCTGACAAAAGCGCTCGGCCTGAGTGCGTCTTGATCCAAACTGACCACAAAGGTTTTATTGCGGTGGGCATAGATATAAGGTGAAGCGGTTCTAAACCATCGGATGGGATCTTGTTCGACGCTCATACTGGACCTAGTTGAAAAAAGCTTGCGAGGTTTGATTATACTCGCCATCACGTGTTTTCGCTTAGTGGCCGTTGGGCTAAAGGCGTTGGGGGTTTGCCCAGCAACCGATACCAATACCGCTGTAGTTCAAGGCGCTGCTAATATTGCTAGCCTGTCTCAATGGCAATGAGCATCAGCTAGAGGATTGTGAATCTATGCAACAAGAGAAATTAACGGTCGCGGGATTGGTTCAAGACCTCGTTTCGGATCAACGACTGTCCGCCGCCGATGCAAAGCTGTTTGCCGCCGGGGTACGGCAAAGCCGAACCAAAATGAATCATCCCATTGAGTTAATCGATGCGGCAGGCCTGACGGATATGGCCAATCCGGTGCAAACCCTGACGGCGGAAACCTTGATGCTCTGGCTCAGCAAAAGATCGGACCTGTCTTACTATCGCGTTGATCCGCTTAAAATCGACACCCCTTCAGTCACCCGTGTCATGTCCAGCGAGTTTGCCCGGCGGCATCAGATCTTGGCGGTTGAAGTCAATGCCAGAGAAATTCTGATTATTTGTAGCGAGCCCTATGTGACCAGCTGGGTCAGTATGATTGAGCAATCTCAGATCGGAAAAACGATTGTGCGGGCGCTCGCCAGTCCGGCTGATATCCGGCGCTATATTGACGAATTTTACGCGATGGCGAACTCCGTCAAAAAGGCATCGGCCCAAGGGTTGGCGGCGAGTGCGCTGGGTAACTTGGAGCAAATGGTCGAGCTCGGTCAATTGGATTCGATGGAGGCCAATGACACGCATATTGTGAATATCGTTGACTGGCTGTTGCAGTATGCCTTTACCCAACGCGCGAGTGATATTCATATTGAACCCCGCCGTGAAAAGGGCGCAACCCGGTTCAGAATCGACGGCATTCTGCATACTGTTTACGAATTACCCATGCCGGTTGTGAGTGCCGTGATCAGTCGGATTAAGACGTTAGGGCGCATGAATGTTGCTGAAAAGCGCAGGCCCCAAGATGGGCGATTGAAAACGAGAACGCCTAACGGTCAGGAAATAGAGCTTCGGCTCTCAACCTTACCCACAGCCTTTGGCGAAAAGTTGGTCATGCGGATCTTTGATCCGGCTATTCTCCTGAAATCGTTTTCAGAATTGGGTTTAGAGGCGCAAGAGCAAGTTGTCTGGTCGCAAATGGTTGGCCAGCCGAATGGCATTGTTTTGGTAACGGGCCCTACAGGCTCTGGAAAGACCACCACGCTTTATACCAGCTTAAAGCAGTTGGCCACCGAAATGGTCAATGTGTGCACTATCGAAGATCCCATTGAGATGGTGGAAGACGCGTTCAATCAAATGCAAGTTCAGGCAAATATTGACCTATCTTTTGCCGAAGGCGTGCGGGCGCTGCTTCGACAGGACCCGGATATCATTATGGTGGGAGAAATCCGAGATCTCGAGACGGCCGAAATGGCGATTCAAGCCGCATTGACCGGACATCTGGTGATTTCGACGTTGCATACGAATGACGCGCCAGCCGCCATTACCCGGATGCTTGAATTGGGGGTCGCACCGTATTTAATTAAGGCGACCCTGTTGGGGGTTATGGCGCAACGACTGGTGCGAACGTTTTGTCCACATTGTCGCTATGACATTGAGCCGGACCTCGATGGCTGGGCAGAACTGGTTCACCCCTGGGGGGTTGAGCCGCCGGTAAAAATGGCAGCAGCGGCGGGTTGTCAGGAATGTCGAGAAACCGGTTTTAAGGGCCGGGCCGGTCTTTATGAGCTTTTGACCATGAATGATCCGGTGAAGCAGCTGGTGGTTGGTCAGGCAGATGCCGGTCAGATCCGAAAAGCTGGGATGCAAGCGGGGATGCGCACTTTGCGATTGAGCGGTGCCGAAAAAGTTGCAAAGGGTGAAACCAGCATTGCGGAAGTGCTGCGGGTAGCGCCCGTTTCAAGTTATGAGTAATGGTCGCTGGTTTTGTCTCGCCTCAGGCGTCGTACAAGGTTGAGCGACCCTGCTCGGTTGTTTTGAACCGGCGGTGGACCCACCAATATTGCTCTGGCGCGTCAGCAATGGCGCGCTCGATATGGCGGTTGATGAGGCTTGTATCCTCTAGATCGGACTGGGTTGGAAAAGGGGCCTCCGGCGTTTTGATCACCACCGAATAACTGCCGTCAACGTGGCGGTAGTGACTCATGAAGACCACCTTGGCGCCGGTTAAGCGAGCAATGCGGTTCGCGGCTGTTGTGGTCGCGGCCGGCAGACTAAAAAACGGTGCAAAGACCGCATTCTGGCGCCCGTAATCTTGGTCGGGGGCGTACCAGAGCCGATTGCCTGCTTTAAGGTTTCGAATAACGCCGCGAATATTGTGTTGATCCAGGGCCTGCTTGAAATGATGACCCCGGCCGCGTTGCATCAGCCATTCAAGCACCGGATTTTTATTGGTTTTATACATGACGTTAAAGGGTCTTTGGCGGCTGAGTAAGGCGCCGGCTAAATCAAGGGTGGCAAAGTGCATACCGATGATCAGAATTCCCGGATCGGTTTCAGACCGATCCAGGTGCTCAAGGCCGATGAAGCGCACAGTTAAATCCGTGATTTTTTTAGGGTGTAACCAAGTCGTTCCGGTTTCAATCAAACCCTCGGCAGTTGAGCGAAGATTGGCCTGCAGTAACTGCGCGCGCGCCTCGGGCGTCCAATCTGGAAAACAGAGGGCAAGATTGACCCGAGCGATGCGGACGCGTCGGGGCGCAAGGTACTTTGCGCTGCGCCCCAGCAGCCCTGCAAGACGTTGGCGAATGGGTTGAGGCAAGCCAGTTAAAACAAAAGCGAGCGCAATCCCCGTCCAAGTCAGCCAGTAGCGCGGATGAAAGAGTTTAGGCGATCGTTGATAACGCGTTTGCACGGTAAAGGCTCCATCGATGGGCCATTGTAAGGTGAAAATCGGTCTTTACAGAAATCCGGCTATGGTAAACTTTTGCTGGCATCTAGTTTTGCGGCGCCATTCAATGCCCTAATCATACAGCGACGATTCGATGGTTCGATTTCTTTACAATATTTTGATCCCGCTACTGATTCCGGGGGCCCTGATTCGGCTTTGGTTCCGGGGTCGCGCTGAGCCTGCTTATCGACATCACTTGGCAGAGCGCTTTGGTTACCTGCCATCGAATTTGGGGGCCGGCGCGGATATCTGGTTGCATGCGGTTTCGGCCGGTGAAAGCATTGCAGCCGCGCCCTTGATTGAGGCCTTGTTAGCCCGAGGCCATACGCTGGTTTTGTCAACGACCACGCCGACGGGGCGAGCCCAATTGATGCGCCAGTTTTCTGGCCGCGCCGTGATTTGCTACGGCCCCTTTGATGTGCCGCGCTGTATTAAGCGCTTTTTAAACCAAGTCAGACCAAAGCTCGCATTAATGATTGAAACTGAAATTTGGCCTAACTGGACGACCGCCTGCGCGTCGCGAGGGATTCCAGTTGCGTTGCTCAATGGCCGGCTCTCTGAGCGATCGTTTAGTGGGTATCAAAAGCTCGGTTCGATGATGCGGGCTACCCTGCGTCAGTTCAGCTGGATTGCAGTGCAATCGACTGCCCATGCGAACCGGTTCACCGCCCTCGGAGCCACAGCGGATCAATTGTCGGTTACGGGGTCGATCAAGGCAGATCAAGTGCTCCCGGCAGATTTTATCGAACAAGTCGCGATGATTCAGGCAAAGTGTGCCCATCGTCCGCTGTTGCTCGCGGCCAGCACCCATCCTGGAGAAGAAGAGATCCTGTTAGCGTCCTTTAAGGCGTTAAAAGTTGCGCATCCTGACCTGCTGATGGTGTTGGTTCCGCGCCATGTGCAACGGGCAATTGCCTTGCAAACGCTGTCCGCTGAGCTGGGATTAGTGTCTTGCCGAGCAACCCTCGACCGGGTTGCCGAGGATACGGATGTGATCATCGTTGATGTTATGGGTCAGCTCTTATATTGGTATGGTGCGAGCTCGGTTGCCTTTGTGGGCGGCAGTCTGGTGCCTCATGGCGGGCACAATTTTTTAGAGGCGGCGCTGTGTGGTTGCGCCATTGTGACCGGGCCTTGGGTCTTTAACTTTGAAGCCCAGGCCGAACAGTTTCAGCGCGCCGAGGCACTAACGCTCGTTGCGGATGAACACGCGCTGAGTGCCGCATTCGAGACGCTGTTGGTGGATCCTGTGATCAGGCAGCAGCAGATTGAACGCGCGCAACAATTGGTTGATGAGAGTCGCGGCGCGCTGGATCAATTATTGACGGGGCTCTCGCCTTGGCTGCCCGATCGAGCGGGCGTGCCAAGATGAAAATGCTGTTTTTATGCACTGGGAATGCTTGCCGGTCACAAATGGCGGAAGGTTGGGCACGGGCCTTGGCAAACCCCTCGGCAGTGATTCAATCAGCTGGAATCAAGGCCCATGGTTTAAATCCTCGAGCGGTTCAAGTGATGTTGGAAGCCGGGGTTGATATCAGTGCTCAGACCTCAAAGGTGATCAGTGCGCGCGACTTTGACGGACTCGATCTGGTTGTAACGGTTTGTGGGCATGCTGATGAGCATTGCCCTGTCGTGCCGGCAAGGGTTGCAAGAATCCATTGGCCGCTCCCAGACCCGGCCGGCGCTGAAGGTTTGGTTGCCGATATCGAGACTGTTTTTAGAGCCTCTCGCGATGATATTCGGGATCGCGTGCAGGCGCTTTTGATCGAGTATGATTGTTTAAAGGCGGCTTCGGGCGAACGCTTGGCCCCGAAAAGGTGATAGGCTTGATTTCGAGACAAGGGCTGTGATGAACGTTAAAGAGACTCGGAAAAATCGTCGTTATGTACCAAATCTGAGTGCTGATTTGGAAAGCTGTGATGCTAATTACATTCGGTTTCTGCAGCTGTTCCCAAATCATCACACCCTTGATGCCTTGGTGTTTGCAGTATCGCTTGGCGAGCGTGAGGTCGATGTAGACATTAAGGTGACCGAGCGGTGCCCCTACACGACCTTCGTTACGATTTCGGTCACGGGCGGCTTGGACCAACTGTCCTGGTTGGTTTGGCCGCGACTATCGATTTGTTTGTACCATGATCTTTCAACGGCCGAAGTGCTTGGGATTGGCGATCATCAAAAGTTGCGACAGCGCTACGAAATGCCGAATCAAGCGCTGCATCATCCAGATGAAAAATCACAGGTTAATCGTGCCCTTGGGGAGTTGCTCGCGGTTTGTATTGAGCACGGTCGAACCCAAGACACGGTAATGATGGTCGATGATTGATACGGCTGGGATTCTTTCCCGTTATAATCTTGCGAGCGCTCGGGTCCGCTGAGATCTGGACTGAGTTCCTACCGAAACAAAGTTGAAATCGGGCCTGTGGCATGCACATGGGCTGCCTGAAGAAGTCATTAAGCGTTGGAATTTAAAATTTATGGCCAGTAATTATCAGTCGGATTCGATCGAAGTCTTAGAGGGTCTAGATCCCGTTAGAAAACGGCCTGGTATGTATACCGAAACGACGCGTCCCAACCACTTGGCCCAAGAAGTGATCGATAATTGCGTCGATGAAGCGCTGGAAGGCCACGCCAACGAAATTATGGTCATTCTGCAAAAAGACGATGCCATGGTGATCAGTGACAATGGTCGCGGGATGCCCGTTGATTTGCATCAAAAGGAAAAAGTATCCGGCGTTGAGTTAATTCTGACGCGCCTGCATTCCGGCGCAAAGTTCAACAGCGATCAGTATCGTTTCTCAGGCGGGCTGCATGGTGTTGGCGTGTCGGTGGTTAATGCACTGTCCGAGCGCTTTGAGGTGTTTGTGAAGCGCGAAGGCAACCTGCACCACATGGGGTTTAAAGATGGCGTTAAGGTCTCGCCCTTAACGGTCCTTGAGCCGGTCAGTAAGCGGAATACGGGTACCACGATCGAATTCAAACCCAATCCGCAATATTTTGACAGTCCGAAGTTTTCGGTTTCAAGGCTCAAGCACCTGCTGCGCGCTAAAGCGGTGCTGTGCCCTGGGCTCAGAGTCATCTTTAAAAATGAGCATGAAACAAATGTTGAGGATCAAACAACAGAATGGCTGTACGCGGAAGGCTTAGAAGATTACCTGTCGATGGAGCTTGCCGGTTTTGAGGTTCTGCCCAGTGAGCCCTTTACCGGTGCGCAGTCGGGTCCGAACGAAGCAGTTGATTGGGCCGTGCAATGGCTGCCAGAGGGTGGCCAGCCCCTGACTGAAAGTTACGTCAACCTCATTCCGACGGGCATGGGCGGGACCCACGTCAATGGGTTTAGAACCGGCTTGCTAGAAGCTTTGCGTGAGTTTTGCGAATTTAGGAACCTATTGCCCAGGGGACTGAAAATTTCCGGCGAAGATATTTGGGAGCGGTGCGCGTATGTTTTGTCCGCGAAAATGCTGGATCCCCAGTTTGCGGGTCAAACCAAAGATCGATTAAATTCTCGAGATATCGCTGGCTACATTTCCTCTGCTGTTAAAGACAGTTTTAGTCTTTGGTTGAATCAGCACACCGAAGAAGGTCAAAAGCTGGCCGAAATGGCCATTAATAATGCGCAAGCGCGATTACGTGCGGGCAAGAAGATCGCGCGAAAGAAGGTCACAACCGGCCCGGCTCTGCCCGGCAAACTGACCGATTGCTCGTGTCAGGATGCGATGATGGGCGAATTGTTCCTGGTTGAGGGGGATTCCGCCGGCGGTTCTGCAAAGCAAGCGCGCGATCGAGAGACCCAAGCCATCATGCCGCTCAAAGGTAAAATCCTCAATACGTGGGAAGTGGATTCAGCGGATATTCTTGCCTCCCAAGAGGTCCATGATATTTCCGTAGCGCTTGGGATGGATCCGGGCTCTGATGATTTGTCCGGATTACGCTATGGCAAAATTTGTATATTGGCCGATGCCGATTCCGACGGTTTGCATATTTGTAGCCTGCTGATTGCGTTGTTCGTGCGCCATTTCCCAGCTTTGGTCCGAGAAGGCCACGTCTTTGTCGCAATGCCGCCCTTGTATCGGGTCGATGTTGGGAAAGAGGTTTTTTATGCGCTGGATGAGTCCGAGCGGGCTGCCATTTTGAATCGGATTGAAAGTCAAAAGATCAAGGGCAAGGTCTCGGTGCAACGCTTCAAAGGCCTGGGTGAGATGAATGCGCTCCAGCTTAGAGAGACCGCGATGTCAGCTGATACCCGGCGATTGGTGCGCTTGACCGTTGAGGACACGCAGGCAGTGGATAACCTATTGGATATGCTGCTCGCTAAAAAACGGGCGGGCGATCGTAAAATTTGGCTGGAACGCAAAGGCGACCTCGCCGAACTGAACTAGATTCAAGGAAAAACCATGACACTCGAGCAAGATGTCAGCAACATCGAAACCCAATCGCTGGCTGAATTTACTGAAAGTGCCTACTTAAACTACGCAATGTATGTGATCAATGATCGGGCCTTGCCGCATATTGGTGATGGCTTGAAGCCCGTTCAGCGTCGGATAACCTATGCAATGAGTGAGCTGCGGTTAACGGCTGATGCCAAATATATGAAGTCTGCGCGCACCATTGGTGATGTGATCGGCAAATACCATCCCCATGGCGACTCTGCGAGTTATGAAGCGATGGTCCTAATGGCTCAGAGCTTTACGTATCGGTACCCGTTGGTCGATGGCCAGGGCAACTGGGGTTCGCCCGATGACCCGAAATCCTATGCGGCCATGCGCTACACCGAGTCGAAACTCACCCAGTATTCCAAAGTATTATTGTCGGAGCTCGGTCAGGGTACGGTTGATTGGATTCCAAACTTTGATGGCACGATGGATGAGCCGGTCGTGTTGCCGGCGCGTCTGCCCAACTTGTTGCTCAATGGTGGCACTGGCATCGCCGTCGGTATGGCAACCGACATTTTGCCGCACAACTTAAACGAAATTGTCAGTGCCTGCATTCATCTGCTGGATTCGCCGAAAGCGACGGTTGCGGACCTGATGACCCACGTCCGGGGTCCAGATTTCCCAACCGGGGCGGAAATTATCTCGAGCCCTGAAGAGATTCAGCAAACCTATGAAACCGGTCGCGGCTCGGTTCGGGCTCGAGCGGTTTATAGCGTCGAGGCCGGTGAGATCGTCATTGAAGCCCTGCCCTACCAGGTGTCAGGCACCAAAATCCTTGAGCAAATTGCAGGCCAGATGCAGGCCAAAAAACTGCCCATGGTGGTCGATTTGCGCGATGAGTCCGATCATGAAAATCCAACGCGAATCGTGATTGTGCCCAAGAGTAACCGGGTCGATCTGGATACGTTGATGGGCCACCTTTTTGCCAGCACGGATTTAGAGCGGACCTATCGGGTTAATCAAAATGTGATCCAACTCAGCGGCCGGCCGGGCGTGTGCTCGCTCAAAGAAATCCTAAGCCAGTGGCTAGAGTATCGACAAACCACCGTTCTAAGGCGTTTGCAGTATAGGCTCGAGAAGATTTTGGATCGCCTGCATCTCCTTGAAGGCTTGATGATCGCGTTCTTGAACATTGATGAAGTGATTCACATTATTCGAACTGAAGATAAACCGAAACAGGTTTTGATTGATCGCTTCGCGTTAAGTGACCGTCAAGCCGAGGCGATCCTCGACTTGAGGTTGCGGCAGCTTGCGAAGCTCGAAGAAGTCAAGATTCGGGGCGAGCAAGACGAGCTTGCCGTTGAGCGTCAGTCCTTGGAGCAGATTATTGGCTCTAAAGCACGGCTCCGGACGCTCATTAAAAAAGAGTTGCTGCAAGATGCCGAAACCTATGGCGATGCTCGGCGATCGAAAATTGTTGTGCGCCAAGAGGCGCAGGCCTTTTCTGAACGGGACCTGATGTCGAACGACCCGATCACGGTGGTCTTGTCAGAAAACGGTTGGGTTCGCGCGGCGAAGGGCCATGAGGTAAAAGTCGAGGAACTGAGCTATCGATCGGGGGATCAGTTCCAAGTTGCGGCCCTGGGTAAATCAAATCAAACCGCGGTGTTTATCGACAGTTCGGGCCGCAGTTACGCGCTGGCCGCACACACCTTGCCGTCGGCTCGGGGTCAAGGCGAGCCGCTAACGGGTAAGCTCAATCCCCCGGCCGGGAGCCGCTTTACCGGTTTAATTTTAGATGAACCGGACCAAAAGTATCTCATTGTTAGCGATGCGGGCTACGGGTTTATCGGCCGAGTCGAGGATATGATCAGTAAAAATAAGGCGGGGAAATCTTATCTCAGCGTGCCGAATGGGGCGCAAGCAATGTCGCCTTGTCGGGTCGAGTCGTCAGAGGATCAGTTGATTGCGGCCTTTACCACCGAAGGACGGTTGTTGATATTTGAAGCGAAAGAGTTGCCAGAACTAGGGCGAGGCAAAGGCAATAAATTGATTAACATACCCAGCGCAGCCTTAAAAAGTAGAACTGAATTCCTCGGGCATGTCGTGATTTTTTCGGAAACCGACGCACTGACGGTTTATTCGGGTAAACGGCACATCACGCTAACGCTCAAAGAGTTGACCCATTATCGAGGTGAGCGTGCCCGTCGCGGCTTAAAATTGCCGCGAGGATTTCAAAAAGTCGATCGTGTGGAATTGAAGCGCTGATTAAACACTTTGGCCAGCAGCGTTCATTGTGAGGGTGTGCAGGACGAGGTCTGAGGCAAATGACGACGACAATGGCGCGGTTTCAAAAGCGGGATGACTGATGTGCGCGAGCTGAGTCTTGGTTTGCTCATCTAAAACGAGCATGCCCCGACTCAACGAGGCCAGATATTTAACGCGTTTGCCAAGGCCTTCCGAGGCCTCAGCTTGGTCAATGCCATAGGCCATGCGGATGTTAAGACCGGGCACGGCCGCCAGTTGAGTATGCATCGCCTCAAAGAATTCGAGGCCTTGCCGGGCCGGGTCAGCTTGCTGGAAGTGGACTTCATAATCCCCGGGTTGAAGCTCGGTCAATTTTCCGAAACACTGGCCGGCAGTTGCCTTGAGCGCCGCGAAAGGCACAAGTCTTGCCGGGTCGAGCTTGATGCAAAATATCGCCACCACGGCACTGTTTAAAGGCGTTGGGGTATGCTCGACAACTGGGTTGGGTGCGGTTGCTTTTTGGCCGAACTTCAAACTGAGCCAAATCAAAATGAAGTCGCCGAACTTCCACGCGGTGAAGCCCATGACAGCCGTCATGGCGGAAATCATACAGAGGGTCTGAATCAGGAGGGCCCGCATCAAAGCGGCGCTTGGCGCTCGATTCACGATCAGTGACAGCTGCCCGATGATTAAACCTTCATGCTCTAAGGCAGCCGTGTACTCGGCGCGCGCTGCGGGGGCCTGGCCGCTGGCGAGCACTAAACGGTTATCAGGGCTTACGACTTCAGCGCGACCCATGCCAGTCGCTTGCGCCAATTGATCCAGAATCACGGCGAGCGCGACCCAATCCTTTGTGGCCAAATACAGGGCGGCGTCGGGTGTTTTATGCGTCAGTAAGGTTTCAGCCAATTGCCTTTCAGCTTGGTCTGTTTGAGATTGAAGACTGATGACAGCGGTCAGGAGTACAAGGCCACTGCCAATTAGAAAAGGCACGATACACAGCGTTAATATGCGAAAGCGCAAATCTTGCATGACAAACATCGAAGGATTCGTGGCGCGCAGTATATCGTACTAACTTGTCGGCTGTCGCCGATGCGTCAATTGTTGGATAATGCGCGCTCGTCGAGGAATTAAAACGATGCAGAACGTCTTTCTTATCAATGTCACGGGTCAAGACCGTCGTGGGTTAACGGCAAAATTGACGAATATTCTCGCCCAGGCCGGAATGGAAGTTCTGGATATGGGGCAGTCGGTTATTCATGACTATTTAACGCTGGGCATTTTGGTGCGTTCAGGACTTGAGCAAAATAGCGCGATCGATCAACTAAAAACGATGTGTGTGGCAGAGGGGTTGTCGGTTGAAGCGGCAGTTGTGACAGATCTTGAGTATTCTGACTGGGTCAGGCGGCAGGGCCAGACGCGTAGCATCTTGACCATTCTGGGTCGAAAAATAACGGCAGCACAATTGTCCCGCTTAGCGCGCATTGTGACCGATGAAGGCTTGAATATTGATCATATTAATCGGCTCTCTGGGCGCGTCCCGCTTGAGCCGTCCGAAAAGCCCACGCGGGCGTGTCTTGAATGGTCACTTCGGGGTACCCCGAGCCCGTTATTCAGGAAAAAACTGATGGCGCTGGCAACGGAACTGACGCTGGATCTTGCCGTGCAGGAAGACGGCATCTATCGTCGGCATCGACGACTCATTGCTTTTGATATGGACTCTACGCTTATTGAAACCGAAGTCATTGACGAGTTGGCAAAACACAAGGGTGTTGGGGCTGAGGTTGCCAAAATTACCCACCAAGCGATGTCTGGAGAACTTGATTTCCGGGAAAGTTTGATCCGGCGTGTGGCGCTGCTTGAGGGCTTACCCGAGACAATCCTCAGTACGGTTGCCGCCCAATTGCCACTGACCGAAGGGGTCGCGTCGTTGTTCAAAACGCTCAAGTTATTGGGCTACAAGACGGCGATTTTGTCTGGTGGTTTTGATTATTTTGGTCATGCCCTACAGGCCCAATTGGGTGTTGATCATGTCTTTGCGAATCGGTTGGAAATTGTTGACGGTTTCCTAACCGGACGCGTTTTGGCCCCTGTCGTGGATGCCGAAGCGAAAGCACGAATCCTCAGAGCGCTGGCGGAGAAAGAAGGCATCTCGATGGCGCAAACCATTGCCGTGGGCGATGGCGCAAACGATTTAGAAATGCTGGGCGCAGCCGGGCTGGGCATTGCCTATCACGCGAAGGACTTGGTGCGAGAGCGGTCTCGGCACGCAATTTCTACCCTTGGACTGGATAGTATTCTTTATTTGTTGGGAATCAGCGATCGAGACCAGCTTGGCGCCTCCTAGTCCAATGGCCTCGCCATCGACTGTACAATCTCGGTAAGATAGCGTCTTGATAGATTAAGCACATTGCAGGTAGAGGGTAGTTATGGCCAATTATTCCACGAACGAATTTAAATCTGGCTTGAAGGTTTTGCTTGAGGGGGATCCCTGCAGCATTGTGGAAAATGAGTTTGTGAAGCCGGGTAAGGGGCAAGCGTTCAATCGCGTTCGACTGAAGAACTTGAAAACAGGTCGGGTTTGGGAGAGAACCTTCAAGTCGGGGGAGAGCCTTGAAGGCGCTGACGTCATGGAATACGAGATGGAATATATGTATTCAGACGGCGAGTATTGGCATTTCATGAAAACCGATGACAGTTTTGAGCAAATTGCAGCGGATAAAAATGCGGTCAGCGAAGGGATACAGTGGTTGAAGGAAAATAGCCGGTGTACGGTGACCTTGTGGAATGATGTGCCGATTCTCGTCGTCGCACCGAATTTTGTTGATTTGGACATCGTTGAAACGGATCCTGGGCTCAAGGGCGATACGGCAACGGGCGGCTCAAAGCCGGCAACCTTGTCGACGGGCGCGATGGTGAAAGTCCCACTATTTATTAATATCGGTGAATCCATTCGTGTTGATACCCGCACGGGTGAATACCAGGGGCGTAGTAAGAGCGCGTGAGCCAGGCTGGCCAATCGATGCCGACATGGCCTGTATTGAAGGCGCGCGGCAAGATGCTCGCCGCCATTCGGCAGTTCTTCGAGGCAAGATCTGTGACGGAGGTTTCAACGCCGTCCCTGAGCCGATCCGGTACGGTCGATGTGCAGTTGGCGAGCTTTGAAGTTTCGGACAAAGCCGGAAAATTATTTCTTCAAACCTCCCCAGAATATGCGCTAAAACGGGCCTTAGCCTTCTATGGTGAGGCCATCTTCGAGATTACCCCAGCGTTTCGGCGCGGAGATCATGGGCGCCAGCATAATCCAGAATTCACCATGCTCGAATGGTATCGTCCCGGCCTCGGCTTAACGGGTCTGATGGCCGAAGTCGTTGACCTGTTAAATACCTTGCCCGAACCCCCCGAGATTTGGCGTACGCGTCGGGCCGACTTGCCGGTTTATTCGTTCCGGTCGGTGTTTGAGGCGCGCTTTGGTGTTAATCCAAATGAGGCCGACTTGTCGAGCCTTTGGGAGTGGGTGCAAGAAACGGGTGCGCAGGTTACCCACTTAGAGCCATACGACGATGATCAGTTCCGGTCAGATTGTTTAGACTTTTTGTTTTTGGAGGTTCTTCAACCCAGTCTCGGGGACATTTTTTTTCTGACCGAGTTTCCACAATGTCAGGCAGCGCTCGCGGAAATTGATCCTGGCACCGGTGCTGCTCAGCGATTCGAGTTGTATTGGCAGGGTACTGAGTTAGCCAATGGTTATCTTGAGCTTCGGGATCCGGCGGCTATTTTGAGCCGGCATACCTTGATGGCAGCTGCTCGAGTCAATCGCGGCCTGCCGAGCATTGCTTTTGATAGCGCGTTCGCCGAAGCGAGTGCCTTGATGCCGCCCTGTAGCGGCGTTGCACTCGGAATTGATCGATTGGTGATGGTTTGGCTAGAGGCTAAAGCCTTATCCGAGGTGCAACTATTTCCCTGGCCGAATCATTAGTTAACGAGGGTTTGACCCATCTTGATGGTGGCGCCTGGTGTGACGCACCAGTTTTGGTTCGCCTGTGTAATTAAGATCGCGGTCGAGCCCAATAAAAATCGACCCGCCTCTTGGCCTTGATCAACGGCCAGCGCCTGCATTGGTTGATCGATCGATCGTTGCGCTTTGAAGGGTTCAGGCTGCCAAAACGGTTGAATGCCGGCAACAATCATTGCGCCGATCAGAACCAGATAATAATCCCCCTCGTTTGAGGTAATACGCAGCACCAAGCGCTCGTTTCGAGTGAATAGCCCCGGGACGTGGGCGGCGGTTTTCTGGTTAACGGAAAAAAGGGCGCCCGGAATATATCGAGCATTCTGTAGTGCCCCTTGTTGCGGGAAATGCACTCGGTGATAGTCACTCGGCGCCAAGTAAACGGTGAGAAAACTGCCATTATTAAACGACTCTGGTAAGGCCTCACCCAGCAATTGAGGGATTGAATAATCGTGGCCTTTGGCTTGAATTGCGCGTTGGTGTTTGATGTCCCCTGTAACTGAAACCAGACCGTCGGCGGGCGATACCAGTCTGCCAGTGAGCGGACGAGCATCATCGGTTAACGCCCGAGTAAAAAAATCATTAAACGAAACATATTGTTCGGGTTCTTTGCGTACGGCCACGGACCAGTCAATGTTATAAATGCCGTCGAATTGTTTAATGACAAAATTCTTAAACCAAGGGATCTCAGATCGAGCGACATAGCCAATGCAGCGTGACAAGACGTGCTGAGGAATCAGATACTGAAACAGAATAAAGAGTCGGGTCATAAATTGGCCAATTGTAA